>OLHJ01000066.1_pt1 | contig 42881 bp, 53 predicted proteins | sample 1609491 | NCBI WGS metagenome assembly OLHJ01 (sample SAMN05416861, study PRJEB24817) | seawater metagenome | isolation source: Sea water | place: Canada:Atlantic | collected 2013-11
TTATGGTGCGTCCGTCACAATGTCTGCTGCGGTCATGTTGTACATAGTGAAGTCAGCCGTACCCACGTTGTCTTGGATTGTCGGGAATGTGTCGCCATCGCCCATGAGCCACCAGTGATCCGGCGGGGATACAAGAAGGCTCAGGTCGTGAGTAGAGCCTGAGTTATAAATGTCAGAGATGTTACCCGACTGGTCAGAGGACCAGAGAGCTAACTCATCCAACTTAGTGCCGCCACGCATATAACCGGTGGAGGGCCCTTTCTTGGCGACAGAGAATAGCTCGCTATTGATTGATCCACTGAAGCCAAAGTTGCTATGGTTATTTCCAGTCGTCTGCTGAACCCCATCAACGAAGATTTTAAACCTACTGTAGTAGCTTGACATTGAGCCGCTAGCACTACCTGTTGTGCCACCATCGTAAGTAATCAAGACGTGGTGCCACTGGTTCACGCTGAAGGTGTTTTGAGGTGTCAGGAGTTTGAGACGGTTGTTGTTCGTCCCGTATGTGAACTCAATACTGCGGAAAGAACTGGAGCCAAGGTATCTTGCCCAGATGTAACCTTCGTTGTTCAGATCGTTACCGCCGTAATAGAATACAGTCTGCTGGTTGTTCGCATTTGAACTAGGCTTAATCCAGAACGCGACACTCCAAGCGTCCGACGCACCGGAACCGTTACCAGCCCTCTCGAATACACCCTGAACGTCGTCAGAGTCTGCGGACAGGTAGTCGAGATTGTCAAAGCGTACAGACTTCGTGTTGGAGAATGCTGGTGCCGCTACGGTCAGTACAATCGTCTCAGAGTCTTCCCCAAAGTAGTTGATTGCCTTGGCTGTGATGTTGTACGTCCCTGCCGTAAGGGTAGAGCCACCGATCAGCTTACGCACGTTACCGTCCACGGTAGTCACGCCTACAGGCAGATTTGACCATTCGTAGCCAACCCCGTCCGAAGCCACTAACTCGTAGTTCAGCGTGTCACCTTCTGTCAAAGACACCGCCAGAGAAGATGTGATGATTGGTGCGTTACCAGAGGCACTGCCGGATACGGAGAACAACGAGTTCAGCGCGTTACAAACGCTCTCAGCGTCTGCACCGTACGTATTGCCCTGCTGATCCACAACATCGGCATACCCGACGCCATAGAACAGGTAGTTCGCTCTCGACTTGTCACGAATGTGTAAGGCTGTGTCCGTGGGAGTGTCCATGACGGCCTGCAAGTTATTCAAGAACTGCGCACCGTTATTGTCCTCCACGAAAATAGCATTCGCCGAGACATCTTTGTAAATTTTGACTGTCATCGCTTATAAACCTTCAAATACATGCCCGCATTAACAGCAGTGCCCGCGGAACTCAGTTTGATCTGCAGCTGGATCGGGTTGTCAATCGTGTTCAAGTCACCGGCATAGATACCGTTGATGATACCACTCCGGCGATAAGGTACGCCAGCGCCCTGATCCAAACGTCCGATGGACGAGGGTAGGTCGTACTCTCCAAGACCTGCGCCTAAGAGGAAGCGGAAGTCCAAATCAGCGTTATTGCTGCTGGGTGTAACTGTGAAGTCAGTACGCACGTCGATCCAAGAGTTCTCCGTGAAGTCCGTGATGTCGATGCTGCCGCCTGCGCCAAGCAGAGTGCCAACGCCGATAGGCAGGCTCGCACGACTGAATGCGCCTAGCCCGTCGTTGGGTAGCGTAGTCCAAGTGTCTGGCGAGATCGTTACAGGAGTTGCAGCGGTGGCGGTGTCGTTGTAGTCCGCGATGCCAAAGTGGCGTCCGAGCAGGCTCGAACTGTTAAGCATGTATACCGGCATCAGCTGTACCAATACGAAATCGGACCGGCGACTGACGCACGGATGTAGACTTCGCCCTTTGGCGCAGGCTTCATTTCAAGCGCAGCACCCGCAGGCAGTGTGAAAGCCCCGGCGTCTGCCGCGTTCTCTAAACCCTGGGTTCCGCACACTACGTACACGTCCTGAGAAACAGCGTAGATCGTCAAGACGTTCTTAGGATTGACTTCCAGCACTTCGTAGACGGTCCCGATTGGAACTGTGCGAGTGTGGATTGCTGTCTGGGCCATGATTACTCCTTTCGTAGAGTTCGGGAGAGCCGGAGCCCTCCCAGTTACATTATGCCTTACTGGGCTTTGACTGCTTCCAGCTGCGCCTGCGCCTCTGCGAGGCCCTTCTCGGCCTGGGTCACATAGTGCTCTGCAGTCACCTCGCGCTGCTTGTCCATCTGGGCCTGACGCGCGGTGGCGGTCTTGACTTCCTGGCGCGCCAATGCCTCGCGGTTCGCCATATCCCGGCGACCACGGGCGTCCAGGTATGCGGACAGCACTTCCAGGGTGTCTACGAGAGCCTCAAGATCCGCCTCGCGGCCTTTGGATCCGACGATGGCGTTGAGCAGTACACGGCGCGCCTCACGAACGCGAGGGGTGGCCTTTACGTTGAACTTCACGTTGCGCGGGTTCAGGTCGATGACTTCTTTGGTTTTCTTTGCTCGTGCCATGTTAAAATCTCCTTGTGGTCATAGCTTGGATTGAGTTTGGTCGTTGCTGCTTACCCGGCAACATTGCCGAGTTCGCGTGGGCGGATGGCATCCCGAGTGGGTTGCGCACCATCTTGTTGTAGGCGTCCTGCTTTGCTGCTGCCAGCGCCTTGTCCTCGTCTTTCTGTAGAGCGAGCACAAAGTAGCGTACGGCGGCAGCCAGGGCGTCTAGCCTGTCATCATGGATCAGGCAGTTGCGGTCTCGGGTGATCCGAGCCATCTGGTAGAACAGGCTGAATACGGGTCGATCCTGGACGGCGTATTGCTGACACTGATCCCAGTCGTCCTCAATAACCTGCTCGTCCATGATCAGTCGGCCATTCTCGATAACGGGTTCGAGGATGTCGATAATTCGCAGCTCTTTCTGACCACTCTCCCAGATGTCCTCAATCCCGATAGGGGATCGACCTGCGTCTGTGGTCGCCTTGTTGAGCATCGGGGTGATCACGCTGCTGAGCGCGCCGTTACCGAAGTTCTTCTCGATACCGATGTTGTCTACGCCGTGCTGCATCGCGATCTGTACGAGCTTCTCCAGAGGTGCATTGCCTAGACCGCCGGGAACCGCGCCAACGCGGGCCACGAAGATCTTACCAGCAGCTTCGCGAGTGATAGCATAGCCTGTTTCATCGCCGTTTTGTCCGCCACCGGCGGGGTCGATGTACATATAGGTCTGGCTGTATTTACCGAACTCATTTCCCATATTGGGAACTAAGTGGTATTCCAACTGTAGCGGGTATTGCGCCGGAACTGCAATTTGGCAATTACGGTCGCGGTACAACTGCATGTTGAGTGGTGCCTTGGTGCTGTCCCGGAGGTCTGCGAAGAAGATCTTGGCAGGGTTCAGCGGGTAGCGGCCAGCATCCATCAGGGCTGTGTCCAGCATGTGCTGCAGCTGAAAGAACGCTGGGCCTTGGTCCACCTCTTTGGCGACCATCTTGTCCTCTGGGACGATCACGCTGTCAATTGCCTGACCACGGTCGCCCATGGGGCCGCCGCCAGTCTGCAGCTCAGGTCGCGCCTTGACGATCTGCAGAATACGTGGAGCCAGGAACCCGTGGTAGTTCGGGATCTCGTCATTCGTTGGGAAGCGCCCGGTCCAGATGCGGATGTCGTATCCCCGCGATGGCAGGGCGTTGTAGATGCTGTCCACGGACTGCGGTGTCCCCAGGTAGATGATGTCGCCCTGGGAGCAGATGGACGTGAAGTCGCGCGTGATGTCGGTCAGGACTTCGCGCTGCACCGGAGTACGGCTGTTTTTGTAGCTCTCAATGTCGTCTGCGATCAGCAGATCGGCGCGGGAGCCCTGTACGGTCGAGGTGGCACCAAAGCAAGCGATGCTCGGTGACTTGTCTGGACCTTTCAGGCTGTAGTGTACGTCGTAGTTCTCTCGTGATGCTCGGTCGCCAGCTGCCCGGTCAGGGCGCAGTACTTCCAGGAAATCCATACCCGCGATCAGCTGAATGATCAGGGTGCTGATCTGAGACGCCATGTTCTCGCCCGCCGACAGGATCACGATCCGCGTGGTTGGGTCGTGAATAAGCCGCCAGACGGCGTAGATCGCGGTGATCGTGGTCTTCGCTTGTCCGCGTTGGGCCTGGATCATTCGATACAGCGGGCCGTGTTCTAGGTAGTGCCCGATGTCTTTCTGGACCCAGGAGCACTCGAAACCGAGGTACTCCATGCAGTCTTCCAGGAACGGGGTGAATGTCGGGTAGGCCAGCTGTACCTGCTTGAGTGTTTCCCAGCGGGCTACGGCCTGATCGGTGCTTTCTCTCTTGTAAGCCATGCTGGCCTCCTATCAATGGTGCGGGATGTCCGCGAATGGGTCTTTGTCCTCGCGTGACTTGCCGCGCAGGGCTTGCAGACGCGTGTGCATCTCGCTGGTGGTCTCAGCACCCTCTGCGGGGTCTGCGGTGATGTCGTTGTCCTTGAGGAATGCAGACACAACCCGCAGCAGTCCGTTGTCTACGCGCGCGGTCGGGGCCAGAGACAGGGCGTTCGCCAGCTCTTTAGCTGCCGCCTCGTCCATCTCCTCCATAGGCGTCTCATAGAGCTCCTTGGTCTTCGCAATACGCGCCGCCTCGGCTTCGAGTGCGTCGGTCATAGCGTCAGCCACTGCTCCATGCAGGGCGGACATTTTCTTGTGTGTAGCGCTCAATGGAACATCCCCTTCATGTACAGGGACACTGCTGTGAGACCCGCCGGTACTGCCGTAGCGATGCCGACCATCTTCCACCGGAAGCTCTCCAGGACGCGGACACGGTCTTCCAACAGATCGGTACGCTCCATGGATGCCTGCTGCGCGTGCAGGATATGTTTTACGTCACTGGCAATCCCGCCCAGGGTGCGGTTGAGGTCATTAATTGGGTCGGCCATAATGACCTCCTATGTTTGTGTGATGGTCGGATAGATTGACTATCCGACCAGTGTTAAATCCCGAACAAGGTGTCCAGATCTTCGTCCGAGATATTGAGGTTTTCCGGCGCAGCCACTGCAGCCAGCAGCGGATGTGTCCGCCGAATAACGGCGGATGTGGACCAAGTGATCCGGTGCGCCGCTGCGTCCTCGGGAGGGAGTGCCTCCAGCATGGGAGCCAGGGCCGACGGCCACTCCCCACGAGCCGCAGCTTCCGCATCCAATGGGGTCAAGATGCCCCACTGCAAAAGCATGAGGCAGAACGCCTGCATGGACATCTTCGCCGTAGCCCGCCGCTGCTCCAACAGCTCCGCCTCGCCCATAACCCCTTCTGGTACCCACTCCACGTCGAGTGTGATCTCGCCGGTGGATAGGTCTACGGATTGTTTAATCATGTTTCATACTCCAAAGCTACACTCCCACCATCAAAGACAGCGGAGCCGTTTGCAAGGGCGATACGCACACTGGTGAGCTCGTCACCCAGGAACACTCGACCGCCACCTGCTACTGCATCATTACCTGCGGTGGTCCCTTTGCCCAAAGAATGGGACGAGATCCAGGTGTCACTTCCTGGGGTTAAACGCTCCAGGAGCAGTACGCCCGAGATCAAGCTAGTTGCGTTCATCTGGATTGCAAAGCCATTGTTCGAGGTGCTCGTCCCGCCGGAGTCAAAGCTGGCAGATGCGTAACCACTAGTCATCATGCCGCCGGATGTACCCAGCTGCACGAGAAGGTTAGAGTTGATGTCCGCAGATGCTTGCACGAACTTCACTCGTATCTTCTGGATCGCCGCCGGGAGGCTAGCGAAGTCCAGCGCGCTTGAAGGAGACAGCCCGAAACTGCCCGTACGCGTGGTTTTATCCAACGCAGTAACCGCCTGCTTAGTGCGGAGGGGGGTCATGTACGTGACTTCGTCAGTACCCGCCTCGGCCTCGGCCTGTGTCGAGCGTCTACCGACCCACGGCTTCCACCCAGTGCCAAGACGACAGCGTGTGTAAATGTCGCCAGTGCTCTGAGACACAAAGATCTGGATGTCCCCCGTTCCAGTCGCGCGGCGGCGATGGATCAGCACTCCGAAAGTCTCGCCTGCTGGTCCGCCTGTAGAGCCCGAACCAGCCAGATAGGAGTAGGTGCCTTGTTGGATAGTCGCATTGTCGACCCCAGCGTCTCCAATGATAACCAACGCGTCGTTAGTGAGTACAGCCTGTGTTGCGGGCTGGATGCCTAGGTTGGTGAGTGCTGCCTCTGCGTCCGCGAGATCGCCCAGATTGGCTGCTTTAGTCGCGAACTGTGTCGGGTCTATTGCCGCCAATACAGCGGCTGCATCTAGGGCGTCTGCTTCTGCCGACGCTGCGCTGGCTGCGGCGGCGGTCTCTGCGATGTCCACAGCCAGGATCGCGGCATCCAGATCCTTAGTGCCTTCCAGCTGGTCCTGCGCTTCTTGGACACCAAACAGCACTTGCAGAAAGGATGTATCGACAGCCGCCGCCGAAAACGCATTCCCGCCGCCGAAGCTGTTGACTGCTGTGGCAATCGGCGTTGTTCGCTCGAATAGCAGAGGCGCATCCACTGGTGCCGCTGCGCCGCCGACCTCAATAAGGCCGGGATTGATGAATGTGATGTCCCGATAGACGGGGTCTCCGGCACCGTCTACCTCGCCGTTGACCTGACAAGTCACATGGGCCTCTTCTAAGAAACCGCCGGTGAAGTTAACAACCCATTGAGTTGTTACGCCGTCGCCGGTCTTGGTAATTACACTGTTCTTGGCCATGTGTTTGGTCCTTTCTATCCTATAGTAGTGTGACATCGGCGGGCACCTAGCGCGCCCGCCTTGTATTAGTTCTTCATGGCATTGAAGATCGCTGTAAATCCTACCGCGTTCCCGATGATGGGTGCGGCCTGCAAAGCTCGGATACGGTCGTTCCACGCCATGTCCCCGACAGGGTTCAGAGCCCCAGGGATATGAAGCATCCTGTTCAGCGTCGGGATAGCTGGTGGAACCGAGATGATCCCAGTGCTCGCCGAGTGCCGCCCATATTGATTGAAGCGTAGATCGTTCATACCGAGCATTGCCGCCACCGGGTCCGCGAACATAGGGAACCAGCCGGTCATGTTCGACATACCGAAGGCCCCTTTCGCCATATCAGCGGCGGATGGGATGTCCCTGCCGTTGATGATCTGTCTGCCCGTGTAGACCAGCCCCGCAGTAGCAAGGCCCATAGTCAGCATAGCAGTAGCTGCAGGTGTGCCCATATTCATGTTCCGGGCAGCCTGCTTCTGCATCGCCGCCAGAGGGAATGTCTTGAGGTGCGAGAAGATCGAACCCCAGGAGGTGTGCCACCACTGACTGTCCTCGCCTGCGAGACCCTGCTGCACAACTTGATGGGTGTATCGGTTGAGTGCTGTGGCGAAGTCATCCGCGTCCTTGAGATCCCATTTCTCCATGTTCAGGCGGTTCACGAAACCCTCGTCCGAGAACTCGACGTGTTTCAGGTTCTTCTTGAACTTGGTGGGGTCGATGCCGATGTCGCGCAGCTGCATGTCCCCTGTACCGTCACGCAGATGTTGGAAAGCCTTATCGGCCATAGATGTGACCGCGATCTTCTGCTGCATAGACTTCACATAGTAGAACCCAGAGATATAGCCCTGTAGTCGCTGACCTTTGCCGAGGACGGTATCCAAGGTTCCGAGGAACTTATCCAGCTCCATAGCGTACCCAGTGTCCTTGCGGATCTCGTCCAGCTGCAGCTCCGGGCGGAACAGCATATGGTCGTTACCCAACTCGCCCATGAACGGGCGTAGCTCTTTAGCAAGCCGACCGTGTGGGCCTTCCGCTTCCAGCGTATTGAACACGTCCTTCGCGTGACGCTTCCAGGTGGACATGCCTACCGCCGAGATCTGTGCGCCGGTCTCACCAGCCTGGGTCAGACCCATCTGGTTCAGCAGACCAAGGCCCGCAGTACGCTTCATGCGACTTACTGTTGGATCAACACCGCCTGCAATCGGTCCACCGTCGAAGTACGTGAACATGTTCTCCATGGTCGTGCGCTTCCCTTTGGTGTCCGTGTCGCCTCGGGCCACCATCTCCGCAACGGCCGCGTCGATCATGGTCTTTCTCTGACCCTTGTTCGTGATGCCTTTCCGGGCCAGCGCGGACGCGCCTGCAGTCTTCCGCAGGTTCCGCTGAGTGAGCTCGGTGATGTTGGTGTTGATCAGATCCAGCATACTCAGGTCGCCATCAGCTACCCGCATATCCAGTTCAATCCGCCCCTTTGTCGAGCCAAGTTGGCCCCGCTCCTCCGCTGACCCCTGCAGCGCCTTCATTAAGGCGTCGAAGTTCTCGTCGTTGTAGCCGCTGTCTTTGAGGGTCTGGCGCAGGAACTCCTGCCCGTCTGCGTTCATGGTCATCAGCATGTTCGTGTCAATACCGTCCTCGTTCGCCAAGGCGCGGCGCACAATGGCCTTGGCCACTACTTCGTCGTGACCTTGCTTGACCAGCGTTGGGTGCATCTTACGGTACGCGCTGGCGATCATAGCTTCGATACGTTTCTGAGTAACACCCCGGCGTATGGTCTCACGGATTGCCTTACCATCCCAACTACGAGTGTAGTGACCAGACTTTTGTGTCAGGCCCTGTGCACCGTCGACGGCCTCTTCGCCTGCTCGTCCCAGTTTGATCTCCAGGTCGCGGGCGTAGTGCGCATCCAGTGCATCGGCTGCCTGTCTGACCAGCGCGTCGTCGGTGAGAGTACCGCCGTGCGCACGGTTGTCCATCTCTGCCAGAACCTGCCTGTCAAAGGTCTTCCGCTGCTCGCCGGTGATGTTCGACAGCACGCCGCCACCCCCACGCTTATACCATTGGTCGTACGCGTTGTCGATAGGCGCTAGCTCTGTCGCGAGCACGCGCTCGTACTTGCTCATTAGGCCGGAGGCGGACTGGTTATTGCGTACGCGGCCAGATGGGCTCTCCAGTAGGTCGTACGCCATAGCCTTCATGATCGTACCGCCAGCCGCGACATCATCGAACAGTGACCTCAGTCCCGGCACCTTGGCGATACCCTCTGCGAACCGTCGTCCGGCAGCTGCCACGTGGCCCTCTGCTCCGCCCATGTCCTCGAACAGGTCGGATACAGTCTCACCGGTAGATAGGTGCCCAGGCTGCCGCATAGTTGTCTGCGCGTCAGAGAGGACGGCCTTCTGTGTGGCGCTCATGTCTGACGTGTCTACAACGGACGTCCCCCGGTATGATGCACCAAGAGAACTGTCGCTGTCCACGAACACGTAGTCGTCTGGGTTCGTCCGTAGTCCCGGACGTGCCTCGGCAAACTCGTCTGCAGTCGCATGTAGGGAGCGGTTCAGCAGTAAGCCGCCTGCGCCGCCGAAGGCCGCCCCGTACAGACCGCCCGCCACAATGTCGGAGGTCTCTGCCAGTGGGTCAACAAGTTGCCGCCCGCTCTCCAGGGCTACACCTAACGCGGCACCGGAGGCAGCACCCTTCGCAACACGGCCTAGGGTGGTGGCTGCTTTAGCTGTGCCACCGGTCAACAACGTCAGCGGTGCGTCGATGTCGGCCATGCCGGTGATCAGGGACGCGGCGATCCCAGTCGCGCCCTTGGCTTGAAGGATCCGCTGGTTCTGGATGTCGTCGTGGATGCGAGCAGTCAGCTCTGCTGCCTCGCCCATCGAGCGTACTCCGGAGTAACGGTCGTGGAGGTAGGCAGGCACGGTCTCCCCGTTCTCAGCCAACCACGCTTGTGGGTCGAAACCCTCCTGCGGCGCATGGCTAAATTTGTTGTCCAAGGTCTTCCAGATCTGCGGTCCCATGTTCTGTTGGAATGCGGCACCTACGGTTTCACCGAAGGATGTTTCTTCGTCCAGCTGGGCCTCCGCGTCACGGGAGGCCAACTCGTCTTTGAAAGTAGATTGACCGATGAGGTCGAGTTCAAGTTCAGCCATGTTGGCCTCCTATGTTGATTTAAAAGTCGTTCAAGATGTCAGTCGCACGGTCTATCGCCTGTTTCTGGAACATGGCAGTGTCTGTGAGGAAGTCACCAGTGACTGCGCCGAATGCCCGTACTGTATCTACGAACGCGTTGGTCGCATTGTCTGCAACAGAGGGCTCCTGCTCCCGCGCATTCCAAGCCTGCCCCGCCTCGCTGAGAGAGAACTGGATGGTCTGATCCAGAGCAGCGACATCCAGCTGGTTCCCAGACCCCAGAAAGATCTTAGACCAGTTGTCAATCGTCGCCTTGTTAGGCGAAACGAAGAACTGTATGTCACCGTCGATGTTGACCGTATGGATGTCCCAGTTCGCGCTGGTGATGTCCTTGCGGGACATCTCATCACCGGCAGCTACTCCGAAGAACTCACTGCCCGGTGCCGAGTGTGCCGCTAGGCTCCGCCAACCCTCCCGCATCGCGAAAACGATAGACTTCTGCGCACTCTCCGGCAGCTGATCCAAGTTGTCGAGGATCGCGTCCTGAACAGCCTCGTTGATCGCATCCGGTCCCTCGTCCTTAGAGATACCCGACAGCTCGTACACGGTGGTTCCTGTGGGCGCTGCGATGAAGTTACCCATCACGGCTGTCCCTACGTTCAGTGCCTGCCCTACGGCGTGCTTGCGTGCCGCCTCCGTGGTTATACCCGGCACCTGCGCGATCACCGTACGTGTGGCCGCATCAAGGTAGTTCTGCAACTTGGGGTCCGCCGCCAACGCATCCGCATCAGCATCTTGCTGCGCGGACGTGGTTAGACGACCCAAGCGGCGCTGCGCCCAGTTCCCCATCAGGCCAGCCTGCCGTGTGAACTCCTCGACAGTCTCGTCCATGAAGCTGCTGGAGTTCAGGGTCTCCATGCGTGCGATCACGGCGTCCATCTGGGCAGGCTCATCACGCAACCGTGCAGCCGTCCGCAGGGCAGAGGTGGTGTCGGAGCTACCTACGTCCATGGCCTCGGCGGACCGGAAGAATGCCAGGGCTTCTGGCTTGTCTGCAAACATGCGGTTCATGTACGCGTCTGTCGCCTGCTCACCCTTTACGAACTCAAGATAGGTGGCGTACGCAGCGACCGCCTCTTGCGGTAGGTCGCCATCCACGCCCCACCCACGAGTGTCCACTACAGACGCGGCCATCTCATTGGCCAGGGTAGGATCCACGGCGTTGCTGGCCACAAGCTCTTGCGCGTAGCGCTGCGCTGCCACGGAGGCCGCCTGAGCAGGAGGCACAGCACCTTGCTCTACGTCAGCACGGACTGCTTGACCAACGCGTGCCTGCAGCTGCTTGATACCTGCAGCCTGTACCGTTGCTGGTGCGTCATCCAGTGTACCGGTGCTAAGTGCCCGCGCCGCAGCCGCTTCGGTTGCACGCAGCTTCTCAGCAGCAGCAGCCCGCTTAGCCACTTCCGCCGCCCGCTTGTCCCGCGCCGAAGTGAATGCAGCTCCGAGACGCGCGGTCTGGGTTGCGGTGTCCTCTGGCGAGATGCCTTGTGCGAGACCCTCACCAACCAGCTCCTGCATGATGCCGCGTAGTTCTTCGGTGGTTGTCACGGCCTCGGCGCGGTCTGTGATGTCCAGAAGGAACTTCATCCCGTCGGGTGTTGCCCAACCCACGTCGACCTCGTTGGCCTTCAATTCCTTGGCAACCTCGTTATAGAGGCGGCGTGCCTCTACGTCGGTCCGTGGGTGTGAGGTTTGGAAAGTCTGGAGGCGTTCGTAGATCTCGTCCTCGGACACTTCGCCCTCGTCGGCCAAGGCCACAATAGCATCCGCCCCGCGCTCGTACTCCATGGAGTAGGCGTTAAGCTCGCGCTCTTTGTACGCCTCATACCTACGCAGTACTGTGCGGATTTGTGCGTTGGTGGCTCCTAGCTCGCGGAGGGTCTCTATGCCGCCCGACGCTTCGAATAGCGTGGGGTCGTCATTACGGAACCCATCCATCATAGCCCCGAGTACTTCTGTACGGTGGCGCTCTGGGGTGATCCCTGGGTTCGTCAATACCTGCTGACGCAGCTGATTACCCGACTGTGTTCCCGCCTGTCGTGCTGCCCAGTCGATGACCCACTGCACGCTCTTGCCTTGGATGTGCGGGTTGGCCTGATACGCCGCTGCCGTGATGTGGTCCTGCACCGGCGCGGATGGATCAGCGCGTAGTAGCCTTTTGGCCCCAGCCGCCCCGGCGAAGTGTGCGAGACGTACGGTGCCTTTGTTGACCGGGAGACCCGCACTTGCCAGCGCAGCGGCATTGTCCGCGCCGAAGGCTACGGTCATCTCACGACCCAGGGATGCAGAACCAGGACCGGTCTTCAACGCGACGATCTCCGCGTTCGTTTTCCCTGCTGCTAGGTCAGGACGGTGTGCTCGGATGGTCGCGATCCAAGTTCCGTCTGTGAAGCCACCAACACCGCCTGCTGTCTGGCCGGGGGTTGGGTTCTGTGCGTTCTCGTTTCCGCCGCTCTCGTGCTGAATAGTGGCATCAGCCACGCTCTCTGCGAGGTCCTGGAAGCCTGGGTTGCTGACCGGGCCTACGGATGTGCTTTGGATGACTGCAGCACCCTGGGAAGCTACGAGACCGAGGCTCGCACCGTATTCCGTGGCGATGCCGTTCTCTACGAAGGTCTGGTGTCCAATCTGCTGGGCCTGCGACAGCGTACCGACCGACTTGCCCAGGAGCTGGGTCAGCTGTGCCTTTGCGAATGGGTCGCCACCGACCTGGGTGATCAGGTCTGCAGACTGGGAAGCGAGGTGCTGCTGGTAGCGCTGTGGTTCGGTCTCGGACCAGTTGACCTTGGCGTCGTTCAGCTGTTGCTGATGCCACGCGGACATCATGTTGCTGATCTCGATCTGAACCATACCGGCCATCTCGTGGCGTGTTCCGCCGCGTGCGCGGAGTTCCTCTTCTGTCTCCCCAGCCAGAGCAGCTGCTTGTCCCTTGATCACGTCCTCCGTCTGCTGACGCTGACGCAGCGCAGAGGTGCCTGACAACAGCTTGTCTACGCTGCCTGTCAGACCTGCACTTGTGTCAACTGTGCCTTGCCCCGTGCGGATACCGCTGAGGCCGGTGCGGGTCTTTGGAGCTGATCCGAGATCCGAGGTTGCCAGAGGGTTACCTGTCTGCTCCCGTGTGAATTGTCCTTGAGCCATATCGGCCTCCTATGTTGATTAAAAGTTGAATACGGCCCCAGATCCCGAGGTCTCCGGTTGGCCTGTGCCGTCGCTTCCTGTATCGTCGGCCCGTCGCTGGAACTCGTCACCGGTGAGGCCTAGCGCCAGACCTACTAGGTTCGGGCCGGACAGCATGGACTGCTGAGCCAGGGCGGTGTTTACCCGGTTCTGGTACTCCTGCTCTGCCAAGTTCGCCAGCTCCGCTGAAGCGCGTCCCTGGAGTGTGTTTGACCGCTCTGCGGCGCTACGGGCGATGTCGAAGCTGGTTGCGTCTACGCTACCACCTTGAACACCCGCGAACGCCGCGCTCACAGTCGCCGCAGATTTGGCCTTGTTACGGGCTCGCTGTAGCTTCACTCGTGCGGACGTAGCCTCCTCCCGGATCTTGGCCCTATTCTGTGAGATGACACCTGCATTCCGCGCGCCTGTGATCTGTGCGTTACGGTTCATTGCCGCGCGCACCTTGTTCTGCGCGCGGGTCTTAAAATGGCTCTCGAAGAACCCGCCGATGGTATCAACACCACCGGCATCCAGTAGTCCTTGCCAGTTCATCCTAGCCTCCTGTGTTTACTCGCTGCGATCTGCCACGTAGTGCCCCGGCCCACTCGATCTCTGTGATCGTCATTGGGAGGTGCGAACTCGTCTCGATTGCCAGCTTTGATGTGGACGCATTGTCCTCGAATGTGAACTCGATCTTCCCGCTATCCACGGGGACCGCGCCGAGAATGAAGTCCGGATCATCCCAGGTGAAGCCGTCCCAGTCCTGATACCACCAGTCCGCAGGATCCTCATACACGGTCTCCCGGATAAGTCGGAAAGGTCCGGTATCTACCGTATCAATTAGAAAGCGTGCCACACTCAGGTCGGACTTGGCTCTCGCCACGCCCGCGCGATCCTTAATTACCGGCATCGTCGGGACATACCGTGTATTGAACGGGATACCAATCACGAAAGGACCGGTCCCGCCCGTGGCGGTATAATCAGTCGTGCCGTCACCGTTCACAGCACCCGCAGTAAGGGTTGCCAGCAGACCAGGGTTCACGGTACTCGCAGAGCCGTTAACTGCGACGTATTCGGTGCCTGCCGGTAGCGTCGGCAGAGAAAACGATGTGCTCGCTTCCACGGTCAGTCTATCGAGATGTGTCTCGTCTTCGAGACCGGCCAACGGTTGCCGCGCCAAGTCGATCTTTGCAACGTAGGCCGGGAGATTTTCGTCCTGCTCAAACAGCAACGTGATCTGCGCACCCTGGATCTCAGCACTTATAAGCTTGTCCGAGAAAGTCCACTTGGACCATGCAGACTGTACGCGTTTATTGTCGATCCAGAGGAACTCGTACACGAATACGTCCTTAGAGTGATCGTTCCAGACCAGCAGGATGTTGTTCCCATTGTCCGACAGCATGTTGTCAACGCCACTCGGGATAAACTTTGGTACGTGATTGGACACGCTACGCCGGTCGTGCACGGCATCCTGACCAAGCAAGAACATCTCGCTCACCTCAGAGAAGTTACCGGTCTGTGCCGCGTAAAAGATGACGTTACCGGACGCGTTGGGTTTGGTTCCAACATCTACACCGAACTCTGCAGTCAGCGGGATAGAGGCCGTGTCAATCTTCAACTTGGTCCGCCCAGACACGGTGAACTGCGCGTTGTTGGTTGCGAAGATAACGAGGTCGCGGTTTGATACCACCGCGTGCCGCATGAGGCTCTTACGGCTACCTGCGGTCGGCTCTACGTTGATCGTATCATCATCCAGGTTCCCGGTAGCAGATTGCAGGAAGAAGTTTCCGAACTCCTTTGCCTGGGACATGGTGACCTGCCGACCGTGTAGCAACACGAGACGCTCCTGGAACTCCACGATCCCCGCGATTGCTTCGCCTACGAAGGCCGGGTCCGGGTTGCTCTCGTCGTCCCCGGCGAATTTGTCATCCCAGGAGGTGACTGTCAGAGCGTAAGATCCCGTATTCTCCACGCGGTGTGGCATAGTGTCGGCGTCCAGACGGAACTCCGTGTCGCGGTCGCAGTCCTCAATCCATACACCGTCCTTGTCCACGAACGCACCGGTCGCGTCAGATCCCGGCACATCGAACCGGAGGAAATAGTCATCCTCAGATGCGGCATCGCCGGATACTTTCACTAGCTGGTTCTTATGCGCGCGCAGCGGTAGGAACCCCACCTCTTTGATGGTGGTGTTGATGGCCTGCAGCAGGCGTGTGCCCGTGCCGTCCTCTACTGTGATCGCACTATCTGTCGATGCGGAGTTCGCCACGAAGCTGACGTAGTTCTCAACTTTGGTGATCGTGTAGTTCGCCGCGAGGTGTGCCTGTGCGCCCGCCTCATCCACGACGCCGTTCAGCTCAATGTTTCCGAGAACCCCGCTGGTATAGGTGCCGTCGATTAGACCGTGGATGCGATCCATGATCCAGGTGGTGGTTACCTGAGCCGCGTTAGTGGCGGAGGTGATTGCGGTGATCTTGACCACATTGACATTATCTGTGATTGTCACGATGAAGTCGGTGGCAGTGGCCCCGCCGCGTGTATATACGACCCAGCCCAGGTCACTGGCGAAGTCCTTGCTCGCGGCTGCGTCGAATGCGACGACTTGCTTCTTATTGAGCAATACGATTGCATCGTCAATGGTTGCAACGTCCAGGTCTGCCGATGCGTCTGTAGGCAGGTAGGTGGATACGAAACTCGCGAGCTCCGAGCCATCTACAGGGTCGAACAGTTTAAACGTGGTGCCTTTAGCGTACCAGATTACGGTCTTTCCTGTCCCGTCGTCGACGAAGCCAGCCGCCGCACCGTCAGACCAGACGTCTGGTCCTGTGAGGCCCGCCAGCTTCGAAAGGAACTGGGTGGGGTATCGGCGGGACAGCCCGATGACCTCGTCATTCGTGAGGTTCAGTTGCTCTTCTGCCTGCCCTGGGCGGCGTGCCCGAGGCGGCTGCTGAGATACACCCTGTACGAGTGATCCCAGTGATCCGTCTACTGTAGCCATATCAGCCTCCAATTCGTTGTGCGTTGCGACCGCCACTGTGCATACGCCGCAGCCCGCCTATGATGAAGGCGTACTCGGGGTTGTCGCGCAGGCTGGTGTCCGCCTGGGAGCGCCGCTCGCGTTCGAAGTCCATCTCTGCCTGAACCTTCGCGTCATGTAGAAGCTTCATCGTGACTTGGTCTGCCTCTGCGTTCGTGGCCATCTCCAGGACCGCACGTGCGCGGATCAAATCTGTGACGGTGCCGGGTAAGAACTCGTAGTCCAACTCGATAACCACATCGACCTTGATCTCGCTCTCTGCAATCACGTACGTGTGGTTGTGCGGGTCATACATCCTGCGCCCCCGTCTGACGTACGGGGACCGTTTGTCTGTGGTGTCGCATTTAAGAGTGGTCTGCGGTACGAGGAACTCGCCGTCCGTATCTGGTTTGAGTGATAGGCCCCAATCCGTGTTGAACCAGTGACCACGCATTTGGGCGGTCTTGGTCACTCGCGCCAGGATAGGCAGTGCCTTGATCAGGTTCGGATGTCGACCGATGGTTGAGGTTACGCCGTTGGAGCCTACGATGGCCAGCATGGCGTTTATGATGTCTAGTTTTTCGTCCATATCAAGCTCCAATGGGATAAACACAAAAAGGCCCCCGCTGCGTGAGCAACGAGGGCCTGACTGTCAAAAGACAGGATGGCTTATGCAGCCGGGTAGAATACCGCACCGGAGACGTCGGAACGGTTGATTGCAGCACCGAAGGCCATCCAGCTGTCGATGAACCAGGATTTCTCCTCGTCATTGAACCAGATCTTGGACTGCATTGGGATGCTCTCACCAACCAAGATAGACTTGGGGTGCAGGAGCAGACCGGCGCAGCGCGCCTCGGCGGCAGTGGTGTTGAAGTCGGTGCCCAGCTCGTGTGCTGCTTCAACAGCGGCAGGGATGCGGGCAGTCTTCATGAGCGGGATGCCCAGCAGGGTCTTCACGACGCCGTCAGCAAAGTCACCGTTGTCGGTGGACAGGTCTTTGTCCAGCAGCTGGGCGGCCATGTCGTTCAAGACGGCGCTGTACTGTTTGGGACGCAGGAAGATGACGTGCTCATCGGTGTCGATGTCTTCTTCTTCCATGGCGGTGACCATGGCTTCAAAGCCAGCGTAGATGTCGGCACCGTCCAAGGCGTCAGCCAGGGCAGTCAGGTTGTACTGTTTGCCAGCGCCGAAGGCACCGTTGTAGCTGTTACCGCCGTTCGCGGTGGGCGCAGGGGTGCCGGGGACGAGACCGTTGTTGGTGCCGGGTACGGAGCCAACCTGGGTCAGATCGATTGCAGCTGCGCGGCGGCCCATGATCAGCAAGCTCTCATCGAATTTCTTCGCGAGTTCCTTGCCGTGGTCCTTGCCGAGCTCAGCGCGTGCGTCGAAGTCAGTCTGGATCTCGTTGAGCATCGGGCGCTCGTTACGGGCCAGAAGGATCACGGACACCTGGACCGACACGGTGCCGAAGTGGGTGCGGGTAGGCGCTGGACGGATACCATCGGTCAAGGTCTGCAGGGTGGTTCGGCCAACCCGACGCTCGGTCAGGGTATCGGTGCCGATGATGGACTTGACGGGGTAGACGCCCTTCATGATCGACTTCTTCGCGAACTGGCTGTCGACTGCGCCGCGATAGTCTTCAATCATGTCGTTGAACGAGGACATCAGTGCGGTCGAGCCGCTATCTTGTGTTGCCATGGGGCAATTCCTTTATATAGTAACCCAGCGAGGTGCGCGTACTGCGTGCCGGGTCTTGTTTCGGTGGATGTGTGGAGAGGCTCAAGCAAATAACTCTCTCTGCCTCTCCTAGGACAGCGCTGTCTATCCTATAGTAGTGTTACAGCGCCCGTTGGGCAGCCTGACCGCGCTTGATCTCCGCAAGACGTTTGTTGAACTCCTGCGGATTTACCTTACCGAGCTGACGCTGTCGATAGAGCTTGTCCTTCGCCTCGAACGCCTGTGCTGGCGTGAGCGGGGTTACGGCGGCCACGGATGCAGCAGACGTGCCTTTGGAGATGACCTCGGTCGAACCAACGGTGACATTCTTCGGATCAGCGTTGAAGATGCGCTTGAACTCTGCAGCACCCAGCTTGCGGGCGGTTGCGTTGCCGTTGAGCATTTCGGTGATCTCTGTGATCTCTGCCTTCCGGTCAGGATTTGCCTTGACCATCTCTTTCGCCCAGGTGGTCATCTTCGACCAGTTACCGGACCCGCCCACGCTCTGGTGGATCTCGCGCGCAGCGGCGAGAGCAGCAGAACCAGCACCGACAGACCACTGGGAGACACCCGCCATGGCAAGCACCGCATTGTCTTCACCGATGGCCGCCTTGAGAGCCTCCTGGTCGATACTGGAAATGTCACCAGTCTTGAACGCCTCCGAGAAATGTTTCCCCAGATCGTCTGCGGACATACCTGCAGCCTTCAAGATTTTGAGGGCGGAGTTCAGGTGGAGGTCGTCAGATACGGGGAAAGGCTTCTCGTCTGCCGCAGCGGACTGGTCAGCGGAAGCCTGTTCGTCAGCCTGTGCTGCGGCGTTCGCTTGCTCGTCACCGGCGGCCTGTGTATCCGCGACTTGCTCAGCGTCCTGGTTTTGGTCTGCATCTGCCGGGGCATTTTGACCTGCTGCGAGCTCGTCGGCGTTCTGAGATCCCTGCGGGGTCCCGGAAGCCAGGGACGCGGCGGCCTGTCGGGCAGCGCGCTCTTCCTCGGCGACGCCAGGGTCGTTCGCACCGGAGTTCGCCTGCTTCGCTAGTTCAACCATCTGCTCTTGTGTCAGTCCTTCAAGTGCGCTCATATTACACTCCTTTCGCTATTTCTGTTTGTGTGGCCGTTTCAGCCTCGCGGGCTGCTTCTTTGGCCTTTCGTTCTTCCTCGGCCTGCATGGCCTGCTGGATCTCTTCTTGGCTCATAACGAACGAGCTTGTGTCGACACCGCGCTGCGCACCGGCAAACCGTGCGAACTCTGCCTGCTTCACGATAGCCTGTGTGCCCTCAGACAACTGGTTCAACATGGACAGGTCTTGGATCCACACGCGGATGGCCTGCATCTCGCCTTGGCGGCTGAGGCTGTCCATACCGGTTACGATCTTCGCGTCGATGTTCTCGTCCAGGTCTCTACCCTCGACAGAGGACACCGCTTCGAAAGCAACCTTGGCTTGCCAGTCGGAGCTAAATCGGGAATACACCCCACCGTGGGACACCTCCAGCTGCTCTGCGTTGTCCCGGATCTCCTCAGCAGTGACCCGCTCTGCGTCACGTGTTGTCCCGCTACCGAATAGGAACGCGCCGCTCAGCATACGCTTATGGCCCTGGATGATGCCCTCAAGGACGATAATGTCTTGTGGATCGGCCATCTTGGCAGTCCCGATCATGTTGGGGTCGCCCGAGACATACGTGCTGCTGTCAGATGAGTTGATCTCGTTCACGTCCACGTTAGACTGTGGGTGCACGAAGATCTTCTGACCGGCGATACGCGCGGCTAGATGAGCAATCGTCCGAGACAGTGCGTCGATCATGTGGAATGACCCAGAGTAGTCCTCAACAAGGCCGCGCCCATAGTCCTCACCGCGATGCAGGTTCCAACTCAGATGCGTGTGCATCATCTTGTTTTTCGGGACGAGGATCTCGTCGGTGCTCAACAGATCAATATCGTCCGTCGCCTGGGTGATCTTGTATCGACCGTCATCCTGTAGCTCGTAGCGAGTGTATAGAACAACGTCGGTGTCCGCCTCGTAGTCGCGCTCGCCTTGCGCCATCAGCAGCTCTTGGATCTCCTGATTGAAGGTTGCGAACTTCTTGTCGTCCCGGATAATCAGGATCATATCGCCGCCGTCTCCTGCCTTCTTCGCGACGTAGTCCCGCATAGCATAGGCTGTCGGTCGTTCACCGTCGCCGGGGTTCTTGATCACGGTGTCGCCAGTGACAATCAGAAATTTCGCGGCCTCTACTGCTGCCGTACGGTAGCTGATCTTCTCCAGATGCTGGATCGCGTCTTTCTCGGTGCGGCTGGACTGGACACGAAACTCCGACAGGAGCGCGGTAGCTTGTGCCTTCTGGGCAGGGTCCGCCAGTGCCTCGTCAATCTCCTTGGCTACCTTGCTGCCTGCAGCAGGGGCCAGCCGGAAGAACGGTCGGTTAGGACTGAACAGAGTTGTCACCAGCTTGTTTGCAAAGTGATTAGTGACGGTGGCACCGATGCTGTCTAGCATACCAATGCCTGTCTCATTGTTGCCCGTGCTCTCCTCTCGTGGGAAAAGGTACGGTAGGGTGTAGTAGGCGTACTGCTCACTCGCATCTAGCCGAGATGATCGCTCGCCGTCCATACGGCGGAACTCTCCCTGGATGGTGTCTTCGGCGCTCATAGGATGCTAATCCCGGTGCCTTGCCCGATGGTGGACAGACCGGATGTACCGGTGACAGACGTGGAGGCCGTGGACGCCTTCGCCAGATCGTCGTCGTCCGATGTGCCAGCACCACCGAGCAGCACCTCAGCTCCGGTGTCTTCTAGCGCATCGGCGGCTACTGCGTCAGGCAGTGGTATCTCTGGCGTCTCTGCCGTAGCGATGGTCGCAGCACTGCCGACTGCTGACACGATAGCCATGATTGTGATTGGATCACACATCGTTCATCCTCTTCTTAAATCCGTATGTTACATTAAATCCCAAGCCTTGGTATAGGCGTCGGGCGATCTCCGGGTCCGCAATGGATGCCCCGGCAACGAGGCTGATCGGACTGCCAGCGCGCCGTGCGCGGTGCTTCCATTTGCTGATCAGCCACGCAGCTGCTGTTGTCCCGCGTGCCTCGGGCCGTACCCAAAGCATCCGCTCGATCCACATGACCTCGTGAGTGTCGGGGTCAGCAACTTCGACCCACTGCAAGAAACCAACGGGTTCCTTTGAGTGCAGGCTGTAATGGATTAGCACCCGGCCTGCGTCGATGGCAGGTTGGACGGTCTTATCCCAATCTACGACAATGCCGGTGTCTGCCTCTGCCTCGGCGTACAGCTTGCGGATCGGGTTCATCGATTACGCTCCAGCTTGGCCACGAGGTTGTCCAGGGCCGCCCTTGCACCGGCGTCCCACAGAACGGCGTTGTGTTTTGTCTCTAGGGTGATTGGCGATGTGAACGCACGCCGCACCTCGGCGATGTGGTCGAACACTGCCTGTGATGCCATAGGCACCTCAATACCTGTCACGGGTCGTGATGATACCAGATCCGCGATGTCGTCACCGGGGTAGATGAACTCATCCTTGATCGCTTTCATCAGACGCTTAATCAGTTTCTTGATCTTCTTCATGCGGTGTCACTTTCTTTGGGTTGGTCACCTGATCGTACAGGCCCTCCTCTTGGAGCCACAGTGCGATGCGCGGTGAAATGGGGATGCGGAACTTGACAGCGTCCCGTGCTAGTTTGATCCGCTCCTCTGGCGACAAGTCGTCAAAGTGGCTCATAGTGCGCTCCTGCTATAGGTTTGGTTTATCCTATAGTAGCGTTACACGGTTCTCCCAGACCGGGTCGGTGCGGACAACGGAGGGCGTGATCGCAACACCGCAGATATGCACAGGTAGCCCTTGTCTGATTAGGTGGATCGTATCCCATAGCCCGCATGGCAGCAGCCCTCGCCACGTGAATAGCCCCTTCGGATCAACGATGATCCGTGAATACTGCTGCACCGTCTCCCACGTGGCGGCGGCGTGGCGGTACATGTGCCACTGCTCTGCAAACTCGGACGCCGTGAGGCGCGGGCCACCGTACTTGGCAGGAGACACGGGCCGGGCATTTTGGATGTAGTCCGCCCGCTCCGCCACGGACTGTATGATCCCGGCCCACACACGCTCTGCGTTTTCCTCAGTGATCTCCCACTGACGCGGGCTGATTTCTTTCTGCATGGTCTGTTCCTTATCCAAAGAAGTGCGGGCTATCACGCACCTCTCGTACGTCAAAATCGCCCATTGCTGGTGTGTCTGGCAGGGTAACGCCTGTGCGTGCCTCCTGCTCCGCCTTGAAGTCTCCCAGAGCATCTCGCTCATGGTATAGGTCCACGAAGGCTTCCCGGATAGCTATGTCGAGCTCATCCGTATCACACGCGTATGTGCCGAAGCTGTCATGGATCATCGCGAAGTCTGTCCCCTCGGTCATACGCATGATCGTGAGCTGCATGTGCGACGCGTCCATGGAGTGGATGTAGTTGGGTGCAGAGCCTGCAGACTGCTTGCGGCTATCGAGCTCCTCTGTGAACTCGCCAATCTGCAGCATCACCGCGCCGCCCAACTGTGTGCGCACGCGCTTTGTCTTGATCTTGTGTCGAGCCTGATGAACCACGAAACCTGTCGGGGTCGTCCACGTGATTGGGTGGCCCTTCTTCGCCATAGACGACGCAGCCTTCTGAACCCAGTCCATACCTTTGCGTGCTGAGATGACAACGTCGCCGATGGCCTCCCACAGGTGCTCAGTACAGAACTGCGCGTCTGTCATGCGGGAGGTGGCCGGGAAGTCCGGGCTGTCCAGCTCAGACAACCAGTCGAGCACGCTGTCAACACATGCGCGCTTTGTCGCCCCGTAGGGCAGGGTCATTACAGGTTTCTTCGCAAGCTTCCGAGGCAGGCCCGCTGCATACGCAAGCCATGAGGTCTCAGCACGCGCAGCCACAATACGGCGACCAGCCGCAACACCCACTTCCGTGTAGATGTCAGCAACCACGCGATCAGTAGAACGGCGCACGTTGGTAGCAGCAGCACCCACAGGATCGCGGAGAATAGCAGAGTAGTGCTGTAGACCATTGCAAGACCCATCGCGAGCAACGGCAATGCGATTAAGAGTGCGATCAGGGCCTTTACTATATGCTTCAGCGAGCTCGAAGATGACCGCAAGGGCACAATACTGTTTGTCAGCATCCACCCACAAATCTTTAGCATCGCCCAGCGGATCTTGAGCGCAGGCAAGAATAGCCGCGCGATGTTGATCGGTATAGTTGGCTCGTCCATCAAAGTCTTCCTTGTCATAGCCACGAAGGTTTGCGAAATGCACCTTCAAGTGGTAGAAACCACGCTCGCCTAGGATCTTCCCGTCTGCGAACTCGATTAGCGCTTTGCCCATGTCCGGGCCTTGTGGCGAAAATGCCGAGGTTATAGCGTACATCCGGCTACGAAAGTCGTATTGCTGGACATACCAGAACCGGTCGTACTGGCTGTAGTCCTCGGCCATGCGCATGATCCGTACAGCTTGGAAATTGCTCGTGACCCGCTCCCGCTCCAGGGTGTGCAGTCGTGCGGCGTCGCGTTTCCATGCAGTGAATGCCTCAACTTGGCCAGCATCCATGACTTCTTTCCTGATGTCCGCCACAGGTGATGGTGGGATCTGGATTGGATCAGGTGAGCCCATGCCAATGCGGAGGCCCCTTTTCCACACTGTCTTGGCAACGTCGTGTACACGCTTGTTGACGCGCCATGGCGTACGCTGTACCCGATTGAGGGCAGCAGTGGGTATTCTGAGATTTGTTGCACGTAGGATCTCCTCGTGTGCCTTGTCCCGTGTCTTGACCATAGGCACCCTGCGGCGGGCACCCGGCGTGTAATATCCGCCGACGTCCAGCGCTGTCCACGGGTCTGGTTCGATCAGTGTCGGCATAAACTCCGGGGCGAGCAGGGACATATGGTCCTTGTGTTTCTCGATCCAGGCGTTCGCCGCGTCCGTGATAGCGATCACGTACTGGGTCTTGCGCCCCTTCCTGATCAACTTCTTGTCGATCAGAGGTGTCGCGGTCAGCACACACTCCAGCACAAGCATCCCAACCTGCATCCGCTGGGTCGGTGTCCACGCCTCCCAGGTCACCTCTTTCTCGTGCATCTTGTGAGTGAGCACCCGGTGCCGGTGGCGATACTGGTTTGTGTTCTTCCGCTGGAAGTCTTTGATGATGGCGTTGTAGTATTCCTCATGGTCGCTCTGGAACATGGTGAACTTGATTTCGTCTTCGATCATCACGCCAATGACCTTTGTCATCGCAGGCAGTGTCCGCTCCGTGAAGACATCCTGGAATACGGCGCGCAGGGCCAACAGGGCGGCCTTGTCAGCGTCGATCATCCGCAGCAGCTTACGGTAGGCTCCGAATTTCGAGGCGGCCCCTGAGTGGTCCTGTGCGGTCTCTACGGCCAGGACCAGCTCTGGCATGAAAGAGCGGGTCATCTGGGTAGCGTACGTTGTCTCGTGCGTGCGGCCCCCGTCCCTGGCAGACTGCTCGCTGTGGCGGTACTTCGCAGCACCCCGCGCGATCATGTGCTTCTCTTTCTCGATCTGGTCCTGGATAGTGCTCATATCAGTCCTGCTCTATTGTCCGGGTGACGGTCTGGGTATAGCGCATCCCGCAAGTCGTGCAGCGGAATGTCGCAGGGTTTGGGTGGACTGGCGGGGGATCTACCGGCTTGCTACAGCCGTTGCATTTAAACGCGCTCAATCCGTGATGTCCTTCTGCGCGGCCCGACGTGCTCGTGCCAGTTTGTTCGCGCGCAGTCGCTTGTCCTCGGCAGTCTTGTGCGTCGGATGCATCAGGCCAGTCTGGTCCCGCTCGTGCGCGGCCCAGTAGCTCAGCAGACGACCAAGCCACCACGCCGGGGTGTACTTCCGCTTGGCGCGGCGAGCGAGGTTGTGCACCTTGCCTTCGATACCGTTGCAGTTACGGCATAGGGCTCCCCGGATCGCGCCGGTCGTGTGGCAGTGGTCCAGCACAGCCGCACAGTTCGTAAGGGTGGTCTGGCAGATTGCGCACCGGTGGCCCTGGTTCTGGAGGATCTCGTCTCGGACGCCTGCGATCTCGCGCTGTTTAAGCTTCCGCATCCTGCAGGCCCTCCTCGTACAGAGCCCGTACCTGCTCTTTGAACCCGCACTGTGGAACCAGCCGGGTGACCAGATTGTCAATGGCCCACTCGATCTCTTCCTTCTTTTTCAGAGGGGTCTGGGCGCGCAGCATATTGCGCAGCTTCCGCCGACCGAACTTACCGACGAACGTCAGCTGTACCGCTGATCCGTCAGAGTGCGGATAGCACAACATCGCGCCGTGCGGGTAAGCCAGTTTACTTGCTTCGCGTTTAGCCATTCTGTGTGATCTCCTTGATCCATTTTTTCACGTCGTTGATGTTGCCTGCGGTGCGCTGCATCCACAGCATCTGCGCCTCACCCCAGAACACCTCCGCCCACCCGGCGTCGTCCTTCGTGTGCCAGTGGATGAAGCCCTTCTTCTTGGCATGTGCCTTGTATGCGTCTTTCACGACGTGGAAGCATTCGAGGTCCGTCTTGCAGTTCGCGAGCATTGCCTCTGCGGACACGATACCGCAGCGCGGGATACCTGTGATCGTGTCGGCCCCGTCGCCCATCAGCATCTGCCACCAGAAGAACTTGGTGCCGTAACCACGGGGTTTGTGCGACTTGTTGATCTTGCCTGTCTTCTCGCTCTTCTTGGCCGTGGTCTTGATCTTGATGTAGCCGAAGGTGTCTTCTGCGCCCTCGACCTCGCCAGTGTCAAAGTTGAAGTGCAGTCCGGGCACCATGCGCAGATCCTTGTCCTTGGACGCGATCACGCACAGCTCTGGGGTACCGGCGGCGTGCGCCGCCCATGCGGCCTCTGCCATGCCGTCGTCGGCCTCTGCGTGCATCCACGAGCGCCCGACCGTGTGTGGAATATCTGGGTTCTCCATGTAGGCCCGGACAGCTTCAAGTAGGCGGGGTTTCTCGCCACTTCGTGCGCTCTGGTATGCCCTCTGAACGGCGACCTTGGATCGGCCCGCTTTGTCGGATAGCTGCGGGGTTACGTGCAGCACCGCGCTCGCGGCACCGCAGGATTTCCGCAGGTCGGTCACCATTGTGTTCACCGCGAGGATCATGTCCTGCAGCGTCTTGTCTTCACCCTCCCGCTCATATGCGGCATAGTAGGCCAGGAAGTCGGCGTCGATGTGAGCAACGCGCCCAGGTACGATGTCGATATAGTCTTTCCCCTCCGGGAGGAAGTGGTCTACCTCGGCGTTTTGAATATCTGCAATGTTCAGCATGTATCTCTCCGGTGTCGGGCGGGCTGTTCACCCGCCCTGTTGAATTACAGACCCAGTTCGTCCATGTCGGCTTCACCGGTGTCGTCTTCGGCCTCTTCGACAGGCTCCTGCTCCTCCACCGGCTCGTCCTCGACCGGCTCCTGCTCTTTCGAGCTGCTGGTCTCGTCAATCACACTGTCATCGAACTTGACGCCGTCCAGCATACACTGCAGCGGGCTACCGTCGTAGTTCTTCGCGCCAATGATCGCGTTCTGGACACGGTTCTTGGAGACCTTGGTCACCTTTCCGTCCTTGTCCTTGTTTTCATATTCACCTTCGATGAACAGCGACGCCCAGTGTGCAGGTTGTGGGTTGTCCCAGAGGAAGAACTCCAGCTTGCCCACGACTGCAGGAACCTTCATCGGGGTGACCTCACCGGTGTCTTCGCCGTCCTCGTCCATGACCGGGTTGACAGCCGGGGAGATGTTCGGCACGCCAGCGGTTTTCCAGGTCTCCCAGATGCGCAGCTCTTTCTTGTTCTCTTTGTCTGCTTCCATGGCGGCAAGTGCTTCTTCGCGTGCCTTCTTGGTCTGCAGAACTTGCTTGTTCTGCTCCCAATTGACTTTCAGCTTCCATGCCTTGGTGCCGATCATCTGTGCGAAGTGGGTGATCGAGCTGTCACCTTCTCGCATCAGCTCGAACAGCTTCCGCAAGGTGGATTTCTCGTGGGTGGACTTCTTGCATTCCAGATACAGTCGGCGAGCTCCGACAACCTTTCCATTGTCATCCAGCCGTAGGCCGTCTTTGGACAATACCTCAAAGGTCAGACGCACACCATCGACGTCCACCATTTCTTCCGACTGGAATTTCTTCTGTGCGTGGGTACCCAGCTCAGCATACCCAACCAACCGGATGGCGTGGTTCTTGACAGGCAGCAGCTCTCGCTTGAAGTCACCACCACCAGTGGAGAGTGTCAAATCCTGCAGATCAGTATCTTCTACGAACGAGGTAAGATCTGTCAGGTTCAGGCCAGTGTTCTCTTGTGTCATGCTATCTTCCTTTTTATTCAGCAATCAGGGATTGGTATCGGATCCTCTTTACATCAGATCCTCTTCTTTGAAACTGATATTGAAATCAGCTTGGTTATCCTATAGTAGTGTTACAGCCCTTTCGGGAAGTGATGCAACTCGTTCATATTCAAACCAATCTCCCCATCCACTGGGAATGGGACGACGATATTCATACCGTAACGCTCGTTGAAGCGCTTAGGGATTGATGTCATGATCTCCCGCGCTTGCGGCCAGATCAGGTGCGCCAGCTCCTCTGACTTGCAGTCGAACCACACACAGTCATGTACGGTATTGCATAGGATCACATGAGGGTCGTACATACCGCCACCGAAGAAGTCGTTCTCGATCAACCAGCGGATCAACCACCCAAGGACTGCCTGGACGAACTCGCCGCCATAGCCCTGTGTCGGGTAGTTCAAGATCTCGGGCTGCGCGAACTGGTCCATGATCCCACGGTCCTGCAGGAACTTCGGTGTGTCGTACGAGCGCCACGTATAGCGAGTGCCTGTCGGCCCCTGCCAATATCCTCGGTGGTACACGCCCCAGGAGCCGTCATCGCGCTGGGCTCTGATAGGCTCCTTGGTGTCTTCTGCCTCGTCCTCGACCGACTGGTAGAACTTGCCGATGCCCGGATACATGACCTCCTCACCCTTGATCAGCTCTTTGACCTCGCCCTCGGTCATCCCGGTTGCATTCGCAATCGTGGGTGCGCCCGCGCCGTATGCCCGCTGGAATGAGAAGATCTTTGCCGAGGTACGAAGAACCGACCACACGCTGTATTTGGGATCGTCCTCGTCCTTGCACCACTGCAGCGCCTGCGGGTAGGTGCAACCCTGGGACTGCGCAACCCGCTTACAGTGGAAGTCTACCTTGTTCTGTAGATCGAGCGTCAGCTGTTCGTCCTTCGTCAGGACGCCCTGTACGACCACCTCGAGCTGGCTGTAGTCGATCTCGACCATGCGCCCGCCCTGGACCGCCCAGCGGCTGTTGAACAGCTTCTTGACCTCCGACTTCCACGTCCCGTCCTTTCGCTGATCACCTCGTGTGAGGTTCTGCAGATTTGGATCCGACGACGATAGGCGGGATGTGATCGTGCTGGTGTGGTTCAGTTTGTGGTGGATCATATGGTCTTCTGGATCCACGCAGGTCAGCATCCCCTTTTTCTTACCGTCCTTGCCGGTGGCTACGAGGTACGTGCCGATCTCTTTGGACAGGGCGGCCTGTTCAGCCAGGGCCTTGAGGAAAGGAACGTCTGTGCGGTGCTCCAGAACCTCCATAACCTCTTTGCCTGTGCCGTATATATTGACGCCCTTACCGTCCGTCTGTGCCCCCTTCCATCGCTTCTCCGGGGTGGTGTAGCCCTTGAACTCGAAGAACTGATCAGTGAGGCGGGTCTTCTTCTCGCCCCAGCCCTTCATGTTCTTGAATTTCGGCTCTCCCATCTTCTTGCCCGACTTGAACGTGTCCTGTGGTACTGCCGGGTTCACCCCGTCCACGTACTGCCACTTATAGCCGTCCACCCCGTGCACCGGGTCGCGAACTCGCTGCACCTTTTTGAAGGCGGGGTTTCTTGGCTCCCCACCAAAGAGAGGCCACTTCTCCTCGGTTCGGTAGCGCGCCCAGGTCCCCGTCTTCTCGTCCACATACGGCAGAGACTTCTCGTACCGCACAGTCCCACCGAAAATCAGACAGGACTTATGCGTGTTGCTGTTCCAGTTGAACTCCAGCTCTTTCGGTAGCTTTGGGATGAACTTGGCCAGTTCCCGGTCAGCGATTTTCAGCGCCGCCTTCTTCTCTGCCAGATAGGTACGTGCGAACGCGGTGTCGACGTGCAGCCCGGTGAACTCCATGAACGTGGTGGCCAGGAGCCCGTCCATGCGGTCCTCAATCATCTTGGTCATGCCAAGTCGCTCGGCCTTCTCGATCTGCCCACGGTATGCGAGCTCCGTGTTCCCGATGTCCCCTCCGTTCCGCTCCTCCTCCTGGGTGCCGACAAGATAGTCGATCAAGAGGTCTTCCGGGATGTCCGGGGTATTGATCCCGTCCTCCCACATGAGCTTCACAGCGTCGATCTTTGTGGTCCCGCCGTACAGTACAGCCACGTCGTTCAGACTGCACATCTGCCACTGTGGGTGCTGCGCCTGCAGCAGGTACTCCGCATACTGCGTGCACCAGATCTTGCCCCCGCGTTTCAGGAACGCTTCCAGATGCTTGTTCTTGCGGCACAGCTCCCACAGCAGGTCAAACTTGATGTTGTGCCCCACGAGCACCGTGATATGCTCTGGGATTGCCATGAAGCTGCCACGGCTCTCCGCCTCGGTCATGTAGCGCCAGGAGCAGCGCTCGTCTCCCAGATCTTTCCAACCCTCGGCCACCACCCAGTTGTCCTTGACGAATGGGTTTGCCTTACGCTTGAACTTCTGGATGATTGTGGTTTCTAGGTCGAAAATTCTGACTGTCATACCGTATCCTTGTGTTTGTGCAGGTTGTATCCACAACCTGCAAAAGGTGGAGACACACAGGCGTTCCATAGGAACACGGCCCCGCGCAGGTGTACCTCTGCCCACCCACCAGTCTTACAGGCTAACCGCTCTTGTGCTTCTGTAGGAGCTGAGCAGGTGCCTAAGATTACATATTGCATTAGCCTCTCCAGGTTGCCCGTGCGGTTTCGAACAGTTCGTACCGCTCGCTCTTTTCTAGCAGGTTCTTCCGCATTGCGATACAGGTCGCTGCCAGGATAGCACCAAACTCAACCGGATCGCCGCACAGCATGATGTTGTCCTCTCCACGGCGCATGGTCACGAACTTCTCGTATTCGCCGTCGTAATCCTGCAGGTTCTCTGGCACAGACCACCCGTAGCCGATTAGATGCTCCGCAACGGTAGAGACATCCCGGACGAGTAGGACGATGTCCCGATCAGTGTCGGTCGGGGCCGGGTCACAGATAACGCGGCTGCCTCCGAAGAAGCCCTGCTGAAATTGCAAGGCTCGTGTGCCGAGTAGCTCCTCAAGGTCAGTGATGAGTACTCGGGGTGGTGTGATGGCTGAGTGTACGTCCATACTCAAATCTCCTCACTTGGTTCGGTTTTGTCATCCCGCCAGTGTTGGAATGTCGGCTGGCGCAGCGCGGTGTAGCTCGGGTCACGCTTGTGCTTGATCTCCGCGATCCGAGACCACTTGGTGGTCTTGTATCCACTGGCTATTGCACCCTGCCAGTGCACCCACTCGGACCACAGCTCTCGCCGCTCGTCGTGTGACAGCTTACCCGGGCCAACCCCGATCTGTCCGCCCTTGTATTCCGCGATGATCCGGCCAACCATCCCGAGGCCCTGTCCCTTGGCGGTCAGCAATCGGCCCTCGTCCTCGCAGAATACGTCTTTGTTCGCGGTTGCCTCTTCGAAGCCCACGATCTTGAGGTCGACGGTCGGCTCAATCACGTCCTTCTGGTATCCAGGCTGACGTTTATTCGGGATGAACGGGTCCAGCGTGCATCGTGCGATCCAGCCTTCGAAGTACTCCGACGGCGTTGTGGACCACGTCCGTACGTCGTCCTTTGCTTCCTTGTAGGCTTCTGTATCCCCGGCGGCCACGATGACATACGCGGGACAGCGGAGCAGCCTGTCACCCACCACGTTATCGGTCATGATGTCAATACCGCGCAGCCGCTGCAGGAAGAACTCCGCGCCATCGTCGCACTCCCAGACCATGCCGATCAGCTCGGGGCACGGCTGGTCCTTTCGAACCAAACCGGATACGTCTTTGAACGCCTTGATCGTCGGGTGGATCACCTCAAACACCACGGTGCACGGTGCCTCGTCGCCGAAGACGCGTTGGGCCTCGTCCACGAGATGTTGGACAGAGCTCACAGTCGCCTCGCCGGGTCGTGTCGTGCTGGCGACAACCTCTCCGGCGTCACCCAAGACGACCCGGATCGGGACGCCGTCGAATTTTTCCATGACCACGATCTCTTCCTTGAAGTAGTCGAGGTTCAGGCTCTTTGCCAGAGGGATTGTCGCCTTTACCATATCAGCACACCAGCGCTGCAAGGTTTCGGCGGATAACGCGAGCGCGGGCGGCTTCTTCGCGGGCTGCCTGTGCCTGCTTGTACAGGTTGTTCGCCTCTTCCTGTTTGCTGGTCGCTGCGGCGTCCTGCACTTCTGCGACCACCTCCAGGTTCACCAGCGCGGTATTCAGACCAGCAATTGCGCTGTCCACGGTGGCGTTCTTGCGGGTGAAGATATTGATTTTCATGGTAGGGAGTTTCATGGTTTCGATCCTTTCAAGATCTGGAGGTCGTTGTCAAGTTGGCTGACGGCACGCCGCAGCTGCAGCAGGCCGGAATTGTTGTCCACGATCATGTCTGCATCCCACGGGCGCAAGTCACATGACGGGTCTGGGGGACGCTTCACACTGCGGTCGACCCAGATCACCTTATCAAACAGGTGGCGACCCGCCTCGAACTCTTCCCGGCACCGCAAGCCAACGTAGATGTCAGCCTCGGAGAGGATCTCCTTGATCAGACGATCCTTCGGAGTGTTGTACTCGGAGATAGCGTGCTTCCAGAATGCCCGGTGATTTTCTCGATCATTGAAGCATTCTTCCGTCGACGCATAGTCGATACCGATGGCCTCCATCGCAGGCCGTACCGCGCGCTCTGCGCAGTGTAGGCTGCTTGAGATATACGACCAGCCCAGCTCCGCCAGCAGCTCCGCGACGGTGTCTTTACCGTGCCTACCGTATCCGGCGATCAGTATCTTCATCGGCGGCTCCGCAGCGCCATAGCCACAGCGAGCACCACCACAGAGATGGCGAAGCAGATCGCCACGATTGTGAAGTATGCTCCCACAATTGTCCACATTGTCATAGTCGTCGTCCTTTATATCTGTCCGTGAGGTTCAATGGTTCCCACGCCTCTTTCATCCCGGCGAGCACCTCTTCGGGCACGTCGTGGATGTTGCCGTGATCAGCCTCGGCGGTCAGTACGGTGATCGACACGCCCATATAGTCGCACTCGTCCTTGATCTTCTGGAGTGTGCGGTTGTACGGGAATACGCCTGACAGCACAACGTCTTGCCCGCTGCGCAGCAGGTTCGCGTAGGTCTCTTTCGTCCACGCCCAGGCATCGCTGCGCTTGTCGTAGTCGAAGTCGTACACACCGGCGAGGTCGACGTAGAACATATCCGCCTCCAGGAATGTGTAACCACCGGCGACGAATTTCTTCGCCGCCGTGGATTTACCGGAGCCGGGGAGGCCCCGGATAACGATCATGTGGGTCATAGCTGTCTCCTATTTGATGTGGCCCAGCTGGATGGCGAGGCTGTCGAAGATCGACGTCCGGTAGTTGTCCGCTCGCTGGACGTGGGCGAACATGATCTGTGCAGGCTCCCCGTCGTAGCCGACGATGGACGAGTATTCCTCGCCGTTCCGCCCGTCTCCGAAGAATGCGCCGTTGACCACGAACCGATCATTGTTGAACCGGCTGATGTTGTGCTTGTCGCCCATGCGGAACATCGTGATGTATTCCTTGATCTGGTCGATCCGGTTGCCGATGTGCTTCTTCAAGGCCACGCCGCTGGTTGCCACACCCACGCCGTGCTCGTACAGGACGCGCTGCCCGTAGATCTCGTGGATGTGGAAGCTGCCGGTCGGGATGAAGAACTTAGCGCGCAGGCTGTTTGCCTGGGCCAGCATCTTGACCGCATGGTACATCGGCCAGCTCAGATGCTCGCGCCCCGGATTGAACATGTTCAGCCCATGCCCGTCGTGGTCGTGGTTGCCGGTGATCATCACTACATCCAGCTCTGCCCCGACGCTCGACAGTGGCACCACGACCTTGTTAAACAGCCAGTCGATGCCCAGCTTCATCTGGTCTGCCGTCCCGATGTCGCAGGCACGGCCAGAGTTGATGTGCTTCTTGTCGCTCTCGATGATGTCGCCCAGCACGGCCAGTACGATCTTTTCGATCTTGTAGCCCTGCAGCTTGTACTGACTGATCCGGGTCATCACGACGGAGATCCACTCATCGACGCGGCGGGCGGCGACGGTACTGTCATAATCGTCCATCAGCTTGCCGATCTGCAGATCTGAGAACAGCAGCTCAATTGTGATCGGTCGCCCATCCACCTGCTCAACTGGCGGGAGCTCCAGCCCATCGGACAGCGCCACAGCTTCCAGAACCGCATCCTTGATGTGGTCCATCACGTGGATGCCGTTGTTCTGCGCATCGGTCAGCTCGCGCACCTGCCGCCGGAGGGCGAGGTTGTTGTTCGTCTGCAGGCGCAGCTTCCGGCTCAGGTCTGCCGTGTCCATGATCTCCGCAGTCTCGGGTGCCGCGTCTGCCCCTTCATTGATCCAGGTCTGCAGGTTCTGTCGGGTCACCTTGCTCTCCGGCCCGTACCACTCGTTGAGCAGCCGCGCGGCCTGGGTCAAGTTACCTTGCCCGTGCTTCATAGCATCTGCGATCTGCTCGTCTGTGAAGTCTGTTCGTTTGCCCATACGGGTCTCCTTATCTTGTACGTTGTCTGATCTGGAATGGTGCGAGACGTTCGATGACGAGCTCCACGACTTCATCTAGCACCGGGGGCGGGAGGTGCACTTCGTCGTACAGAAGCTCCTTATCGCTCCAGATGCTGACCATGCCCGTTCCACGCGCCGCACACTTCCGCAGATAATCCGCGTTCGTCTCCAGCGCTCGGCGTGCTTTGATGTCATTCGCCGCAGCTAGGATCTCGTCTTCCTCTGCTTTACTACGTCGGATAGCCATAGGTATCACTCCTCCTCGCGGAGCCGCTGTTGTTGCAAAGCGCGGCGTGCGGCTTTCTTCAAGACACGCGCCATCTCCAGCGCCATCTCAGGCTTGACATGCATTGTGCCTTCACCATTCTCGCCGGTCCAGAGCGCTACCTCCGGCCAACCGGTTACTTTGGAGATGTTCAGGCGGTTGCCATTGTATGCTTCGAAAGTGTGCGTTTTCATGTCACTCCTCGTTGAAATTGTCGTCGTACCGGGCGATGTGCGGCATGAACCGCGCAGTCCCCTTGATTGTCCGCGCCCCCTCTCGGCGCAGCTTGTTTTTCGGTGTCCCAATGTAGCGCAGGCTTTCCAGGCTAGGGTCATTACTAGCACCGATGTGGATCTGGAAGTCGCACGCACCCTGTTTGCCTGTCTTGCTGTCTTTCAGCATAGACATGCCAGGATACATCTCGCCGTCACCCTCCGCGCTGATCTGCGATGTTGCAACACCGGCAAAGCCGATGCCTACGCTGATCTCTCGCGCCCACTGGTACATCTCCTCCAGCATTTCGTGCCGCGCAGCGCCGCCATTGCCCCAGCCGATGTTGTCGATCATATCGTAGATCACAATACCGGCGTTGGCTTGCTCTAGCAGGGCCTCTACGCGGCTTGCATGGGTCCGATGTATGTCCATGACCCGAATGCGGTCAGGACGCCCTACGACGTCCGCATACGCCTTCTTGAGCGTACCGTCTTCGTTCATCTTGAGCATCTCTTCGCGACCGACACCCAGAGCGGCTTGATACAGGCGCGGAATGATCCGTGCCCCCGGCCCCTCGTTGTTCAGCCAGATAATATTCTGGTTGTCTGGCAGCTGCGGTGCCCAGAATGTGCTCTCCCCTGCGAGGAAGGTGGTCTTACCCTTGTCGGGCCGCGCGGCCACAATACCGAAGTCGCCGGATCGCAGCCCGCGCATCCCTTCACGCAGGCAGTTTAGCCGGAAGTCGTAACCGGTCTCGTCCGCCTCCTCCAGCAAGATGTCTCCGATCTCTCGGTCGATAAAGTCTGCCTTCGGCTTGGCCGCCAGCTTCTTGTGCTCGTTCTGCGCCTCCCGGACCTTGAGGCCGAAGTCAGGACAGTCACCGTCAGCGTGTCGGGAAATAAGGGTATGCAGCTGGTTGCTGAGATGCTGGTTGGCGATCTCGTTCTGTAGGCTCTCCTCCACCTCCTTCGTGATGTCGCCCTTGGCCGCTTGTTTGACTGCAACGGTCTGCACCGCGAGCTCTTGGTCGTCTGTCCCCTGGTTCCAGACCTTCATCCGAGGCCCAAAGAGCTGGAAGTCGATCTTGTTGTGTGATTTGTATTCCTTGAAATACCGTTCAAAGTCGTCCAGCACCGCGATGGTCGCGCTGCTTACGATCCTCTCGTCCAGCTGACGGCGGTAGCGGTTGAAGTTCTTCCGCGTCCGCATCAGCCGGAGGAGGTTTGCATCAAACCCGCTCAATGTTGCTCCTTCCAGTGTTTGTTCGTCATGGCCATATGAGCCTCCGTATCTCCTCAAGGGAATGTTTCTTCGGGTCACGATCCGAGTGGATCATGGTGATCTGTTTACCAGTCGTCTGCAGCAATGCGTGCATCTTCCGTCGAGCCCGGACACCCGCAGCGTCTGCGTCCATCCAGATCGACACCTGGTCGTAGGCCGTCTCCCCAATGCGCGCCAATACAGCGGCACACAGGTTCGTGCCAAGTGTAGACCACGCATCGCAGACCTTGGAGACACGACAAGCACTCAGCATATCTTCTGTGAGTACCAGCGTATCCGTGGGCGTGCTGTGCGGGGCCTGGAAGGCAGGTCGGGGGTGCCGACGTATCTGTCCTAGGTATTTGGGTTCCTGCCCTCTGTGGAGCGCTCTGGCCTGCACAGCCACCAGCTCACCGTCTTCGTACACGGGCATGATCACCCGCTGCATAGACGGGCTGTAGCCGAAGCCGTGCCTTGCGATGTCGCAGTGGTTCAGGCCGCCCTTTGCAAGCCAGAGCACGCCCGCCGGTGGCAGCTCTGTTGTGAAGTCCTCCGGCAGCTCCGGGGACTTAGCCCGGAACTCCTCGGCTTGTAGCTGCATGGCCCTACGCTCTTGCGGGGTCATAGGTGGCGCGGGCTTGCTTTCCTTGTGGTAGCAACCAAAACAGAAGATTGAGTAGACCTCACCGTGATTGGTGACGCCTGCTGACTTCTTCCTTTGACACTCCGGGCAGTCGATGCGCACATTACCGCCGACTGGCTGACCCATAGCGAGTTTCAGCCAGTCCATGGGTCACACCGTCAGGAAGTGTCGGGCGAACTCGTCGGCGCTGTAGACGAACACGTCGTCCGCCAGACGTACGAGGAAGTCGCCGTATTCCACGGGCTCCTCGTCAACGCCGTCGTCCAGCACGAGATCGCCGGTGCTGTGCGCAGGCAAGGTGTAGCTCGTGTTTACCAAGAGGTTGTCAATGGCCGAGATCTTCGTCTCATAGGAGATCTGCAGGGACGTCACCGGGGCGTACGGGGTTGCAATTTTGATCTTGGACATTTTATGCCTCCGTCAGAAAGGATGTGCGGCCTTGCATGGCCAGGAAGTTGTCAACAGGGGTCAGCGTGTCAACGCCTGCTGCGGACATGGCGTCGTCCCAGTCGCTGCCCATGCCGATGTATTCCTCGGTGTCGGGCATGGGCTCGGCGATGTCCAGCATATCGTGCTCGGGCACCACCTCTTCGAATGTAGGCATCTTCGAGCTGAAACGCCCAGTCACGATGCCGCGCACCGGCACAAGCCCCTGCTCCGCACCCGGGACATGCAGGTACGGCGTTTTCTTTTGGTTATCCACGGTCTTTCCACTTCTTGATCATTGTGCTGGGAGTAGGCAATACCCACCCCAGCGTACCCACCACTGCCGCGACGACTAGCGCCGTGATCATCAGGGTCGATACGTTGTTCACGACGAGCTGGTCAACACCACTCGCGTCGATGTTGGATACAGAGCCCACCGTCTGGTGGTTCTCCTTGCCTAGTTGCGTGTTCGCGGCGATGTTCGGCCCGCCGCCCATGAACGCCTTAGCAAGGTCTGACGGGCTGCAGGCCACCACCAAGGCACCCGTGGCCAGGATCGCAGCCATCAGGAAAGAGGGTCGATCATCCATTGCCAAGCCACTCCTTGATCTCGTCCTCGCGGCGATTGATCAGACCCTTGGACACAACCTTACGCCCGTTGATCGTCTCTTTGTTCCACCGGCGCATCTGCGCAGGCACGGCGTCGTAGTTGCCCTTGTTCAGCTCCCGGAGCAGCGTGCTCTTTCCAAACGCACCGCCGCCCACATTGAAGACGAACGAGGCCAACGAGGTGCGCTGGTGCGGCTCCAAGGGTACGGTGACCAGCCGGTCCACGTAAGACAGCGCCTCTGCATGGTCATGCTCGAAGACTTCCGCGCACTTCTCTGCCGACCATACGTCGCCCATCTTGAACGGGTATTCCGGGTCGCTGGTGTGCCCCACGCATATCGTGGGCGTACCGTTGCTATCCAGATACGCCTTGTGAACCGTGCCCTCTCGTGTGGTGAGTGCCGCCACACCCAGGGTTGATACCGCACCTACGGCAGAGACAGCCCCGGCGAACAACAACCGGCGGATTGTGAACCCAGCAGCGAACGTCGCCATTGGGATAATAAATCGTTTATAGTCCATGGTATACTCCTCAGTTGAATGCTCTTGTGGAGACGCTGGACACAACCCAGCGCCTATAAAGGGCATTACACCTTGTTCGTCTTGTCCTCGCTTCCGCTATAATGGGTGCCTCCCATCCGGCTATGGGTGGACTTGCTCTATCCGGTCCTTATTCTCTCTTTATTACTAGGCGGGTTAGTAGGGCGAGGCTCGAATGGGCGGTCGGGTGTTACGGTCTGTCGACCATCCTCGGGCCTCACGCGTGGTGGCCCTGTTTGCGGATACCCACCGCATTTCCACGCGCCAATAGTATTTCTGGTTCAGATAGCGCTGCGCCAGATGGAGCTATTCCTTGCTCCCGTCAAAGGTGCGCATGTGCGCAGCGGTCTCTCGACAATACAGCCAGGACTTGCGACAGTGCAGCTCTCCCCGGAACAGCTTGTCGATGATCTGGATGGACCAGTACTCCCAAGTGCCATAGCGGCAACCGGACAGCACCCAGCGATGGTATAGCTCAGCGCACACACCGAAGTGAGCACGACCACCGAAGAGTGCGTTGATCAGGACGGTCAGGGCGAACCCGACATTTGAGAGGTACTTTTTCATGGCTTTTCTCCACATAGAGGGATCAGGAATACGCGGTTCAGCTCCGCCCCGCGAACTGTGACGACGCCCAGACCAAAGCGGTGTGCAGCGCGCTCTTTGAACCAGTCGCCCAACCCAGGCACCCGGCTGTTGTATACGTCGGCCATCCGGTTGACAGCCCACGCGTGCTTCTCATCACTCAGCCCGTCATCCGGCCATGGGATACCAAAGGCGATGAATGTCGCCCAGGTCCACCGGGCACTAGGCCCATGGAAGTGGTAGCGCGTCTCTGGGTCGGTGCACATCTTCTTGGCCAGTAGAAACACGGTGCAGGCGCTCGTACAGTTCCGCACCCGGATCTCGACAAAGTCGCCACGCTCGTCCAGCTCGTCCACCAGTGCGGTGTACGTGTCCCACTTCCCGCCGTCAGACATGCTGTTGGGCACACTGTACGTGCCCGCCTCCACGGCCTTCGAGAGTAGGAGGAATGCCAGTCCCAGTAGCGCCACGATCCAGATCGACCACCCCAGTGCTCTTGCGAAACTCACTGCATCATCTCCTTGATCGAAAAGTGTTCGGCTGTCATGTCGATGACGGTCACATGCACCCAATTCGCGTCGATACCTGTGTTCGTGACGGTCTGCGCAATCACCTGTTTCATCTGGGCGAGAACGCGCTCGTACTTCTCCAGCTCGCAGGTCAGCTCGATTGCGAAGCACGCTTCTTCCTTCACCTCGCCGCCGAAGGTCTCTGCTGCGTTCTCCGCGCCTTCGATCCACCAACCGCGCTGGTACGAGGTCGTGCATCCACCACATAGGCCGGACGCGGAGCGGGTGAGCCGGTGGATGAGCAGGTTCTGGCGGTGTGGCTGTGTCTCAAGTGGCACACCGATTTGAAAGACGATCTTCTTCTGTTTACGGGCCATCTGGGCCTCCCTAATGTTTGAATTTGGTTTCAGCGGCTACCAGCTGCAAGAGCTGGTCCTCTGTCATGACTGACCGCCCGTCTGCCCCGTCCGTGATGATCACGACGAAACCCAGCAGTTCACCACGCTGGCGGTGCGGTGTTGTGCGGGCGCTCTTGGCACCCTGGAAGTTGCGGACTGCGACCTTTAGAGCCACATTCATCGCAGTGTCTTCGCTGATAAAGATCGCGGGTTCCATCAGGTGATCCACTTCGGTTTCTGCTTGTTGCGGACTGCGTCCAGAGCCTCGACACGCGCTTGGAACTCAGCGAAGGTTACGAAGTCCCAGCCAGCCACAACGGCGTCAATCGCCGCCCAGAGCTCCCGCTGGTCCTGTTGCGCTGGTGTGTCAGATGTTGGAGCATTGATCTTGGTCAAGCATCGCATGTCTTCTCTCCTCAATAAATAGGGTCAATGCACCGTTTTACCGGCGGCCTGCACCAGTAGAAGATCGTCCTCACTCAGGACATTGTTTCCACCGCCGCCGGTGCTATACACAACGTGGTAGCCCAGTAGAGCGCCCATAAGTCGGTCATCAGCCTCTAGCTTCCAATGCCATAAGCGCCAACATCCTGGGGCCATGCAATCCGTCCCACTCTGCACCATCCCAATTTTGGCGGCAGGCGTAAGCTCGCACTGCGCTCAGCAGAACGTCTCTCTCAGCCAATAGGGCGCGAACTGACTTTGCTTCGTGTTCAAGCTCTGGGCTTCGGCCAACCCTGGCTAGGATAATACCTTCAATGTTATGTCGACTTGTGTTCACTCTACTCATTCCGTCTCTCCTTGTGGGGGGCTGGGGAAGGGGTTGATTACCTACGACCTTCAATGTTCTGCCCTCGTCCTGCGTCATGGTCTTGAACTCGCCATACAGCGTCAACAGCCTGCCGCCTTCCCCGATATACTCAAATCGAGTGAAGCCCTCAGACCAGCTATGAGGCAGTCTATTGACCTTCTGGACGTGGATGTCGGAATGCACCTCACAGTACACAATGCGGCCCCCCGTATCGTCGGTGTATGTGTTGCCGCTCAGTGTCGTATACGTTGGCAAGTCACCGACGATGATCTTGACCGTCAGGTAACTGGGTAACTCAGGTGTGCTCATGACGTGGGATTGCATTGTTGCTGTTCCTTACCGGGGGAGAGGCGATATAAGCCTCATACAGGCCGTGTGGCCTAGTGACGGGTATTGGGTCCGAACTTACCTGTCAGGTATGCCTGAGTGGCCGCTTTGGCCTTTGTGCGCACCTTGGTGCTGTCAAAGCGTAATGTCGGGGACGTGACCCGGCAACGGCGATGGGACGCCGCGTGGGCGTCCTCTACTTCGATAGGCTGTCGGCGGGCGTTGGCGTCTTCCCGGTCAGCAAGCCAGCTACCCGCACTGGGTGCCCGGCCTTGGTGTTTCACATGCTTGATACGCATCACAGATCCCCCGCCATAATGGGATGCACGGTGTATTCCAGCCCGTGCCAGTCCAGTGTGGCCATGTAGTCCTGTCGGGCTTTCAGGTCGCGGATTGGGCTGTTGCCGAACTCTGCGCGTGTCTGGATGTGCACACCGTGTTTCTGCCACTGGTGGTCCTTAGCGGCCCGGAAAAGGCTGTACGCGGCGTGTATATGGATCTCGAAGCCACGGATCATACCGCAGTCGCATTTCTCGGATACTGCTGCACTAAGCGATTGTGTCATTGTCTTTCCCTCACAAGTAATCACGGACAACCCCGGACGAACCGGGGCTGCAATCATTACTTGACCTCTACACCCATTTCGGCAGCAAAGGCCATGATTGCAGTATGCTGGGCGGGTGATACCTTGTCACCCTCTTTACGCTCAGCTTTGATCTTTTTGGCAAGTGCCGTGATCAAGGCCAGCGCATCCACTGGGACGTACTTTGGATCCGGCTTGAACTCGGTCCAAGATTTCTCTTGCGCACCGTCCAGATCGAAATTGCCTTCCTTGTCGTGGAGGAAGATCTGGTTTTCTTCATCGAATGTCACCTTGCCATGTTTCATGATAAATTCACGGAGGGCATTCACCCGGCTACCTTTGGGCATACCTGCGACCAACTCATTGATCAAGGTAACATCGCCGTGCTTTTCGTGGTGGGCCATGACAGACACGGCGGCCACCCAGATGTCGTTGTCGAGTTTCTTACCCCGGCTGGTGATGGATTTGATTGCAGCTTGGATGTCGGCGGTTGTGGTCAAAAGTTTCATGTTGTTCCTTTGGATTAGATAAGAAAGATGCATCGGCATGATACACCCATCAACTCTAATCGAATTGAGACGGGTTCTTTCGCTTTCCCTGTACCCCTGTATTGATCCACGTCGCCGCTTCACACATCCACCCTAAAGCTTCCGCATACTGATACAGGCCACTACTGCCCGTCCGTCAGCGCTCACTCAGCAGGTCATTCAATCCCTGCATCATTCCACTGGCCGCCTACCCGTGATCCAGCATTCATTAGGTCCGCTGGTGGTGACGTCTCAAGGTACCTAGTCCGTACCCCGAAGCTGCGATCCGGCTGCTACCCTACTTTGTGGGTTTGCCTGTCTCGCTTCCTTACTCTGCGCTTCCCGGTCCAGAGTGTCAACCGTTTCTTTTCTACCTTATGTCCCGCTGCTATCTTTCAAGCTGAGGTGGAGCATATCGCCATAACGCGTTATACGTCCAAAGGTCTTCTATAGGCTCTTGCTTGCTGCCTTGGCTTGCACTGCCACCGGTTACTAGGATCAAGGGCCTGTTGCCTCCCCGTTCTGCCTGTGGTTCGCTTGAATTGGTTATAGCCGGAAAGCTTTCGACTTGTATAGCCTGAAACGACATAGATAGGCATAAAGTAGGCATATTTCTTGTAAGCCTATGAAAACTAAACAGATATTACTCTGACTATCCTACAATCTGACCTGTGTTGCGCTACTATAGGATAGAAAGCTCACCCTGATACCGGATCTTGTATCAGTTTCAGCAAGCGCTCCGACAGGTGATTAGGAGCAAGAGCCATGACCATGGCCTGATGATAGACAGATGATAGATAGATAATGATGAAAGACACGAAATAGAAAGAATATAGAAAGAATATAGATAGCCCACGAGCAAGAGAACAACCATGCAAGTGAATGATGGAGCATAGCGAGCAGAGCGAGCGACCATGCGACCATTCCTATACTTACCCTATACATACCAAGGAAACACACACACACGCGCGCACGCACGGGATACACTACCTGCCCGCCCGCGCCCGGATGTAAGAACACGCGCATTACACACGCGCGAGCCTAAGCCCATGTGTGAGCTTTTGCAGGGGGCCTATGGGGGAAAATCGGAAGCCTTGTTGTATAGATGCCCCCTCGGGTAAATATTTCATTTTTTCTACAAGGTCGGTATCAAGGTCGGTATCCAGGGAGGAGCCTTAGCCTGTCCCTGGATCCTGGTGATGGCCTGACAGATCAGGCGACTTTAGCGATCTCTACGATGAGGATGACGAGGAATGGAATGAACATCATGACGGTGGTCCTTTCTTATCTGTTTGTTTTGCTGCTCAGGCTTGATTTAAGCCGATCTCAGCGCATGTAGAGGTGTCTCAGCACCCACCATAGCCTAGAGGGCTGCAGAGGCGCTGAGAGCGTTGTTTATGGTGCGTCCGTCACAATGTCTGCTGCGGTCATGTTGTACATAGTGAAGTCA
>OLHJ01000067.1_pt1 | contig 42733 bp, 58 predicted proteins | sample 1609491 | NCBI WGS metagenome assembly OLHJ01 (sample SAMN05416861, study PRJEB24817) | seawater metagenome | isolation source: Sea water | place: Canada:Atlantic | collected 2013-11
TACGGTGATGCTAGGGTGTCCGGTGATGCTCAGGTGTTCGGTAATGCTAAGGTGTCCGGTAATGCTCAGGTGTTAGGTAATGTTTGGGTGTCCGGTAATGCTAAGGTGTCCGGTAATGCTTGGGTGGCCGGTAATGCTAAGGTGTACGGTGATGCTAGGGTGTCCGGCAATGCTAAGGTGTACGGTGATGCTTGGGTGTCCCAAGGATATTTCTCATGAACTACACACTAAAGAAAGGTACACGAGTAGACTTACTTGAGGATGACCTTGAGGTGTGCTCTTACGTCTTCACCTACGGTACACTCAAACTAGGTAGAGGTAATGATCGTATCCTCACACGGCATGACGCTGAGTACCTAGGCAGCGTAGTAACTGAGGATACCTACGTCATGGGTAACGTAGGTTGTCCCTATGTATTCAAGGTGAGTACAATGGCAGAGATAGGAGGCATGGAGAGTACAAGTTATGCACCAGTGAGGGGTGACCTATGGGAGGTACCTAACACAGCCTGTATGGCCTCCCTAGACATGCTAGAGGGGCATCCTACCCACTACACACGTGAGCTAGTCAATGTAACTGACACTGAGGGCACTACACACGAGGTGTGGATGTACGTGCAGCTTGACCCAATGGCAGTGTACCACTGTCACATGGTAGAACTTAATGATGAAGGAGAGTACGAATGGTAGTCAAGGTATGGGATGCTGGTGAATACTTCGTTGAGTATAACATCAGGCCAACAGCTAGGAAGTATAGCTTCACTGACACAACAGGTCGTGATGTAACCATGACTGAGTTAGGGTTCTTTGATCCTTGGTTCGTGACTGAGATGGGGTTCACTAATAAGACTGAGATGTATGATTGGTGGTTGCTTAACCGTGGTCATGAGGTGTTCAGTGAAGAGAATGTAACGAGCACCTTGGACAATAATCTCCACTACTTCTTTGACCACCCGGCTCTAGCTCACCAAAGTGGCCTCAATAACGGTATGCTGGACGTTGAGAACGTACTCTCTTACCGTATGATGGGAGCCAGTGGTCGTACTAACCATACGGTGGTTCTTCTTAACCAAGGGGAAGGGGGAGACACTAAACCTACGTACAGGGCAGTTGATTGTCGGTGGGGAGGCACCATGTCTCTCGAACTTAAGGTAGCAACACAAGAAGGTACACCCTCTGGCCCTCTACCTAAGCACTGGTCAACCAAGTTGAACTACACCTTCCGTATGGACCCTACCGAGTTCAACTTCTTTCGTAAGATGGGTAAGGAGTCAAACCAAGTACCCTTCTATGGCATGGAGCTTGAGGTGAGCACTGATGTAACGACTGAGGAACTGTACCGCATCGTTACTGAGGTTGAGCCTAAGCAAGAACCTTTCTTTATCTTCAAGGATGATAGTTCTATCAAAGGTAACAAGGGGTACAAGTACGAATTGGTAACAGTACCATGCTCACGTAAGTACCTTCGGGATGCTTGGAAGAAACTCTTCAGTAAGCTTGAGGTCCTGTGTAAAGCCAAGGGTAAGGTACTAGGTGACTACTTCGATGTACGTACTGACTTGACTAACGGTATCCACATCCATGTGAGTAAGGATAAATTCTACGGTGACTTCCACCGCCGTAAGTTCTTGACCGCCTTCCAACAGTGGGACACACGTAATGTAGAGTTCATGACTAAGGTGAGTGGTAGACCTCAAGCTAAGTTCAGTGACTACACCTACTGCCCATTGGACGAACGTTATGTTGGTCGTACCCTAGCTCGTCGCCTTAAGAAGGGTGCCATGCGAGGTGAGGGTAGCCGTAGTGTATGCCACGGTAACAACTCAGCTACTATTGAGGTACGCTTGTACCAAGGGGTAGTCAACCTTGATCACATCCTCCGGTGCCTTGACCACACTGATGCTATCTTTGAGTTCACTAACCAAGTGAGCCTTACGGTATTCGGTCGTGACTTTGTACCTAAGTTCGAGGAGTTCATCCTTAAGGGTAGTAAGTACGCACTGATCAAGAAGTTTATTCAGGGAGGGTACAGCCAGTGTGCCTAATCATCCAACGTAAACCTAAGTTCGAGATACCTTTCACTAAGTTTGAGAGTGCTATCCTTAACAACCCTGATGGGTACGGCCTCACCTACCAAGGTGACAAGGGGTTAGAGGTATTCCGTACACCGGATAAACCTGACCCTGACAAGCTGTACCGTCTCATCAATGAGGAGTTGATCGACAAGGACCTGATGGTACACCTGCGGTACACTACAGCGGGTGCTACTAACCTCCGTAATGCCCACCCTTTCCCTATCCTTGAGAAGAGTAAGGATGGTGTTGACCTACGTATGTGCCACAATGGTACACTAGGTAAGTACAAGACCTTAGCTAAGGGAGACGAGAGTGACACTCGTGCCTTCGTTAAGGAGTATGTACGCCCCTTGTTTAAGCGTATGGCTAAGGGTATGGCACCTGAGGAGCTACTCACTGACCCATTCCTTAAGCATATCCTTGAGGACCAGCTAACAGCAGCCTCAGTACTCACCTTCATGGACAGTGAGGGTAACTCTCTTATCTGTAATGAGACTGGTAACGGTGGTAAACAGGAAGAGGACTGGTACTACTCCAACACGTACTCCTTTAACCCTTCACACCGGGTCACTGTGCCAGTGGGAAAGCTCGTGACTGGAGGGAATCATGGGAGCAGCCTGACGACTACGAAGAATGGTGGTTCAACAACGTACAGTCAGGGAACTGGAGGAACTAGGTTCGCTAAGGATTGTAACACCCTTAAGTTCTCAGATAAGTTTAACCTTGGTAACATACGTGAGACTCTATCCTTTACAGATGAGACTATTGATGCTATCATAGCTAAGGGTAGTGCTGACCTACTGATCAAGGAGTTGATGTTAGAAGTCCATAAGCTACACGCTGTGTCCTCTCGGTTGTATCGTGAGGCTAACACACTGCGGGCTAAGATATCTAAGTTAGAGGGAGATAAGACATGAGTAGAGTGTACACAGTAGCTACAATGACAGCTACAGGTAAGGCTATGGGAGGCGTCTGGGATGAACCTGAGATTGGGCGTGGTGTGTACGGTAACATGCGTGATGTCCCCCCACTATTCACTTCATCAACTAGGGCTAGGCTTTGGGCTAAAGAGAAAGGTATCAAGAAATTCCTTGTGGTGCCTATGGAGATCTTACGATGATTAAACTTGAGGAGGATAAGACATGACTAACAATCTACACAAGATGATCAAGGAAGACATTGAGTTCTGTCGTACACCTGATGTAGCTGTACTACGATACAACTGTGAGCCTATCAGTGTCTTCCTCTGGGATGACATGCAGGACTTCAAGACTATGCGTCAGTACCTCAAGGACATTGACTTGATCACTGGGTACCGTAGTGACTCAGCTAACTGTAGTACCGTTGACTCTTTCCTCCCTTGGTATAATCTAGGTGATGACTGGGGTAATGGTGAGGAGTACTGGCCAGCACTGTGCCTTGAGGACCCCATTGACCTTGAGATATGCAGTGATGTACCTGAGTATGCCTTGGAGGAACCTAAGCCACTCAAGGGTAAGCTGATAAAGGTCTCACTTGATACCTTCCGAGAGCTTGAGGAGTACTATGATAATGATCGTTCATTCTCTCGGTGTACTGTAGAGGTACACCCTTGGGCATTGAACACTAAGAAGAAGGTGCAAGCATTCGCGTGGTTCAACACACTAGAGGATCTATTCTTCTATGACCCTCACGAGAATACCTATAAGCTTAGTCAAGGTACTGACCTTACACCCTTCGTTACTACCAAGGATGGCAAGGCATACGAGATGGGTAACGTGGGGGACACACCATGACCTTTGAAGTTGGGGACGAGGTCGTAATGTCAGAGTTTGGTCTTGAGAGTAACGAGGTTGAGTATAATGAGGTAGGTGTTATCATCGCGTACGAAGAGGGGGTACCGTATCCTTACTCAGTAGAGTGGGAGTGTGAAGACCATGAGGTTTACAGTTCAAGCGAAATCAAACTCCACTCAAGTGTACTCAAGGCACCAACCCTCAAGGGGTACGCACTATGGATCAGTAAGCAGGAAGGGGTGGTACCAGTATGAGATGCAGGTGTTGTGATAACATGGATGCCCCAGTACATGCACCCCCACTAGACTGGTACTGTGAGGCATGTGCAAGTTCAATCCTGAAGGCTACAGGTGAGGAGTTTACCTTGGGTGACCTGATGGAATTAATCTTAGGTGAAGATCGACCAGTGAAGGAGTATACGAAATGACTATGAGTGTAGAGGAGGTTATCGAGGAGATCCTATGGGACAACCTCGATGCAGATCGTGGTTATGTGGAGGGGATTAGTAAGTGTGTGGAGCTTATCGTGAAGTTAGTTATCTCTGACCACTATGATGTTAGCGAAGCTCACTATGGTGATGACGTGCACCATGCTGAACGTAGTAAGGTGAAGTTACCTGAGGCTGAGCAACAATCTTGGGAAGAGTCCTTTGGAACTTACCTGAAACTCAAAAGCAAAGGAGAAGAACAATGAAGATGTTTAAGATGATAGCAATTGTAGCTCTAGTACTAGGTGCCCAACAGGTATCAGCCCAGAGTACAAACCGTAGCTGTGCCCCTCGTGAGGCTGTGGTTGAACGCTTAGCTACTGCCTACGGTGAGGTACGTCAGTCCATTGGCCTTGGTGAGCGAGGTATGTTGGTTGAGACCTTCGCTAGTACTGACACTGGTACATGGACTATCACAGCCACTACACCCAATGGGCAGACATGCTTAGTAGCCTCAGGTCAAGCTTGGATGCAGGTTAATGAGGCTCTACCACCTCAGGGAGATGAGATGTAATGGAGTCAACTGAACCTAGTGATACACACCTATCCTGCCCTAAGTGTGGTCACAATGAATGCTACTCAGTGTGGCCTGATGGTGGAGGGTACTGTCATAGTTGTAATGAACCTAGTAAGGGTAAGTATACCCCAGTGGTAACCCCTAGTGATCTGACTATGGACATTAGGGGTTACCGTAGTATCAAGCAGGAGGTAGCTGAGTTCTATGGTATCATGACTGGTATCACAGGTGAAGGGAAGGAAGTGACTCGTGTCTACCCCTACCCTCACATGCCTAAGACTAGGGTACTACCTAAGGACTTCACCCAGAACAAGGGCTTCAAGAACAACATGCTCTTCGGTATGGACAGGTTCAATGCTGGTAGCTCTAAGTTCTTAACCATTGTAGAAGGAGAAGATGATACACCCTCAGCCTACCAGATGCTAGGGTCACGGTATGATGTAGTAGGTATAGCTGGTGGCTCTATCAAACAGGTACTAAAGAACCCTGAGTGCAAGGCATTCATTGATGCTTATGAGAACATCATCGTAGCCACTGACAGTGACACAGCTGGGGATACAGTGGCTCAGACCCTTAGTCGTACCTTCCCTAACCGTTGCTACCGTGTTAACATGACCAAGCACAATGATCCTAATGATTACCTAGTTAACGGTGATGACAAGGACTTCTTGTACGCTTGGGTTAACCGTAAGAAGTATGTACCTGAGAACATCTTCAACACACCTGACCAATTCAAGGCTATCGTTAAGGATGATAAGGGTGGTATGTATCTGCCCACTGGCCTCAAGGACTTCGATGAGAAGGCACTAGGGTTATTCCAAGGGTACTGGACACTGTTCCAAGCACCTGAGGGTATCGGTAAGACTGAGTTCATGCGTATGCTTGAGCACTCTATCCTCGCTAACCACCCAACTGTACCTATTGCTATCATGCACCTTGAGGAGACTAAGAAACGTAGCCTCTTAGGTCTAGCCTCTTACATCTTGAACAAGGATGTTACACTACAGGATACTAAGGCTGAGACTAATGAGCATGGTGAGGATGTGATCAAGTACCTTGAGACTTACAAGGGTACACCTGAGGTGGAGGTACTCGATGCTATCCAATCATTCACTGAGAGGGAGAACTTCTACCAGTTTACACTAGGTGTAGACGATGACCCTGAGTCTATCCTTGACCAGATCAGATACTTCTCTGAGGTATGTGGTGTTAAGTACGTCTTCTTTGAACCTATTCAAGACCTAGGGTATAGTAGGCAGGACGATGGTAGCCTTGAGCAATGGTTGTCAGCCTTGAGTACTAAGATGGCCCGTCTATGCAGTGAACTAGGGGTAGGTGTTATCTCTATTGCACATGAGAATGATGATGGTCAGATCAGGGACTGTCGTATGATTGGTAAGAGAGCTGGGGTAGTGGTACGATTGGAGAGAGATCAACAGTCATTGGACCAAGAGGTACGTAACACTACGTCCTTGACTATCCTTAAGAACAGACCAGTAGGTAACACAGGGTATGCTGGGCAACTGATGTTTAACCCTGAGAGTTTCACACTGACAGAGAAGGAATATTGACATGTGTGGTGAAGAGTTTATGTTCTGTGTTAATGCTGGTAGTCTCGGCTGGCTTGTCATGTCACATACAATTGCCCTATTTGTGGGCGTGTTGATGGTAACATCTTAGAAAGGAGAACTAATATGAATTTCCGTAGCTTTATGTTTAACCCTGAGAGTTTCACCTTAACAGAAAAGGAGTATTGATATGGATGAGTGGGAGAATGGGGCGCATAACTTCCTCATGGGGTTCAGCAAGAAAGAATCAGCTAAGGACCTGAGTGCTGTGGACATGCAACTTAACTGGGCTGGGTGGACAGCTATGAAACAGTACAAGTACCTCAAGGATATCGATCAACTACACACAGAACACCAAATTATAAGTGGAGAAGTCTAGTGGCTAGTATGAATTTCCGTAGTTTCATGATGAAGATTGAAGGTAAGGAAGATGAACCACCTAAACCTGTACTTACTGGACTACTCAGGGAGGACCAACGGTACTTCCCAACGCGAAATGTTCACTCTGATCTCCTAGCTCAGGTCATAGGTGACGTACTGAACACTGGTATCGGGGGTGTTCTAAGGAATCGCCGTCTAGTCATGGACGCTTTCACTTGGAACTCAGCCCCTCTCCCTATAGTGTGGTACCCTCTCGAAAGCAATGGTGTAGTAACACCTGAGGTATATGAGTTGTGCCAGTGGTGGTGTGACAACTGGGTTCTGTGCCCTGCTGAGGAGACTGGGGTCACATGGTAATGAAGGTATGTATACTAGACATTGAGACTGAGTTGATCCCACCTGAGGGACACAAAGGTATCAAGAACATATGGTGTATCGTCACTAAGGAACTAGGCGAGGAGCCTAGGGTATGGTTGGAGGAAGACTATGATAGATTTGTTACATACTGTAGCACCGTTGACCTTTGGGTGGCTCATAATGGGTTGGCTTTTGATTATCCCGTGGTTAATAGGTTACTTGGAGGACTTGGGGATGCTACCAAAGTCATTGACACGTTCGTTGTTAGCCGCTTGGTTAATTACAGTAGGTTCATTACTCATAGTCTTGACGAACTAGGTCACCACCTAGGGGAACCTAAGGGTAAATTCACTGACTTCTCCTGTCTATCCCAAGAGATGATTGACTACTGCATACAGGATGTCCTAGTGACTGAGAAGGTATACCGTATGTACGAGAAGTATATCTGGGATGCCTCATGGTCTAAGTCTATGCGTATGGAACATGACATGGTTCTTATCAATGAGGACATGACTAACAATGGGTTCATGTTCGACAAGGAGAGAGCTGAGCCTATACTCAAGGAGATTAAGGAGAGGAAAGAGCTACTTGAGATAGAGTTCCAAGAGGTATGGCCACCGTGGTTGAAGGAGGTGAATGAGATACAGTACAGGGTCAAGGCTGATGGTACCTTGTATGCTACTACACAGGATGCTTTGGACAGGTACCCTAAGACTATCCTCAGTGGGGGTAACCTCATCTGTTATGACTATGAGACCTTCAACCCCGGCAGCACTAAACACAGGGTTGACAAACTATGGGAATCAGGGTGGGAACCAACTGATAAGACTAAGACACACCGTGAGTTCGGTAGGGCTAAGGTAGGTGAGATGTGGAGGAAGTCTAAGCTTACACCTGAGCTATACCAAGAGAAGTTAGATCACTTCGAACACTACGGTTGGACAGTGAAGGAAGAAAACCTACTCACACTCCCTGAGGAGGCCCCTGAGGGTGCTAAGAAACTCGCTGAGTGGCTAACCTTAGAGGGTAGGCGTAGCTCACTAGAGGAGTGGCTAGGGTGTGTCCAAGGGGACGGTAGGATACATGGTAAGTTCTGGCACATAGGTGCATGGACACACAGGATGTCACACTCTCACCCTAACCAAGCTAACGTATTCTCTCCCTTCCGGGGTGACCCTAGGAATGCAGTGGAGGAGGTTAAGGATGCGTATGATGCTACCCTACGTAGCCTGTGGTGTACTGACAAGGTGTTGCTAGGTACTGATGCAGCTGGTATCCAACTACGTATCCTAGCCCACTACATGAAGTCAGACAAGTACCGAGATGCTATCTTATCAGGGACTAAGGAGGACGAGACTGACATCCACAACCTCAACATGAAGGCACTAGGCCCCATGTGTAGGGACAGGGACACAGCAAAAACATTTATATATGCTTGGTTGCTGGGCGCTGGCATCGCTAAGATTGCTAGTATCCTATCGTGCTCTCACAAGGAAGCTAAGCAAGCTGTTAAGAACTTCCTTGAGGAACTGCCTGAGTTGAAGAGACTTAAGCATGGTCTGATACCAAGGGATGCCCGACGAGGGTACTTCGTAGGTCTTGATGGTCGTAAGGTACTGTGTAGCAGTGAGCACCTGATGTTAGCTGGGTACTTGCAGAATGCTGAGGCAATCGTAACTAAGGCTTGGATCTTAGAGTGGACAGACAGAGCTAAGAAGGAAGGACTATGGTTCAAGCTAGTGGACTACGTACACGATGAGGTTCAAGTGGAGGTACTGACTGAGGAGGACGGTGACAAGTTAGCAGCTCTCCAGAAGCAAGCTATGAAGGACGTAAGCGATGACCTAGGTCTCTTCTGTCAGATGGACACTGAGTCTGACATGGGGAAGACGTGGGCTGACACCCATTAACTCTTGACATTCAGTGCTAAACAAGGTATAATGTCTATGACAAAGGTTGAAAGGATTACCATTGAGAACATGTACCAAGTGTTACGAAGAGAAGGATACCACTGAGTTCTATCGAAAGAAGGGAGCTAAGGACGGCATCAGTAGACAGTGTAAGGAGTGTAACGGTGCTCACCACAAGGCTGACAAAGCTAAGAACCCTGACGCACATACAAACAGATGGTTAAAGTACAAGTACGGCATCACTATCGAAGTCTTTAAGGTTATGCTTGAGGAACAGGGAGGGTCTTGTGCTATCTGCGGAGACACCCCGGACTATAGGTTATGTGTTGACCATAGACACGACACAGGAAAGGTCCGAGGGTTACTCTGTCGGTCCTGCAACAAAGCAATAGGCCAACTAGGGGACACACCTGAGTCCGTCCTCAAGGCTTACAACTACTTAAAGGAGACACACTAATGAGTAACTACACGAAGTACAAGAAGTGGTGGTACGAGTTTGGAGGGGGTGGGGGTTACGACATGCACGATCCTGACGAGGTGTCAGCTAGGTACGATGCCTTTGTAGAGCACATCAACAACATGACCCTCTTTGAGCTAATGAACACACTGGAGGACTGGGAATGATCTACACCCTTGACAACTGGGTTAAACTCAAGGTAACAATGAAGGATGGAGAGGTAGCACACAAGATCCTCTGTGGTACATCAGGTGGGTACACCACTGGTGACTCATGGAGGCTGAGCAGTGAGCCTCAGGGTGAGCCTGTAGAGAAGGGAGACTACCTAGTCTTTATTACTCGTAGTGGGAATGAGTACTACTGCCACAAGGAGTCACAGTGTGTACGTATGAACTGTGCTCACATCCTACAGCAGTTAAAGGATCACTCTAAGGTGGAGAAGGTAGAGGTTATCCATGTGGAGTACTAAGTATATACACTGGGTGGCAGCATAAGCAACAACCTACAAGTTATTATAACAATTAACCAAGGAGCTGTCAACAAGAATCTTTAATGAATAAACATGTTGACCTACCCTAGGTTTACATGCTATACTATCTATAGGATAAAGGAGTAACAAAATGCCTATCACTAAAGCACAACGTGACTACGCAATGAAACGTATCGGGGACATCTTCCGAGACAAAGAACGAGAGAACAAGGACAAGCACTTCACACCACCAGTACAACTAAAGACTGAGGAGGCTTGGGACTTAGTTCAGAAGGGTAAGGTTAAGCTAGCAAAAGGGGCTTGTCACTACAAGGGTTGGCGTAATATCTTTGACTTCAGTAAGTACGAGCACTCGGGTAAGTGGTCCAAGGTTGGAGAAACCAAGTCAGAGACACTGAAGAAAGATAAGCAAGAAGCTGAGGACTGCCTCATGTTAGGTGACGCAGAAGAAGCTCTAGCTATTATCAAACAATACTCATAAGGACTAACACACATGAGCAATACAAGTCAAGCAACAGTACACATGGTCGAAGGCACACTCAGCTGGTGTAAGCTATTCGAACACAACAAGGATACACACCCCGGTTTCTTCGGGGACTGCGATGGTGCCTTCACCATTGATGTGATCTTGGACAAGGAGAATATGGACACTCACTCAGCTAGTGGTAGCCGGGGTAGCCCTCGTATCGCAGATGAAGGACTGACTGTTAAGTACAAGCGTAAGAACCTACACCCCTCAGTACCAGCACTGGGTGGACCACCTAAGGTAGTAGACTCAGAGGAGAAACCTTGGGACCCTGCTAAGTCTATCGGCAATGGTTCCAAGGGTCAGGTATGGTTCGAGGTATACGACACTAAGATGGGTAAGGGTACACGCCTCATGGCTGTCAAGGTACTGGACCTAGTGGAGTATGAACGCCCTGTAGGTGAGGACGGTGAGCCTGTGAGTGACAACCGATTGCCCTTCTAATGGAGTTCTTAAACAGTCCACCCGGCCTTATCTTAGGTCTCGCACTCGGGTTTTGGTTAGGTTACTTTGTCGTAGGACCAGCCCTAGTTAAGTGGTGGTATCGTTAATGGGTACCCTATCAATAGTAATCATGGGGGTGGCAGTGGTTGCCATCCTCGTATCACACATCTTACTGAGTATGTTTAAATGAGTAGTAAAAGTATTAACACCTTGGTGGCTGACATATACTCAGTCATCGAGGGAAAGGGAGGATGGGATGAGGCAGTACAACAGTTCTTCCTTACCGATATTGGGGGTGTCCTATGGGCTAGACTCAGTGATAGTAGAACCGAGAGAGGACAACCTACTCTTCGTCTCTCAGCAATGGGTAAGCCATGTACGAGACAGCTCTGGTACGATATCAATGCCTATACTGGAAGCGAAGTTCTACCTCCCTCTACACGCTTCAAGTTCCTCTATGGGGATATCCTTGAAACCCTTATCCTTTCCTTGGCACAAGCTGCCGGGCATACAGTTGAAGGAATGCAAGATACACTTGAGGTGGCTGGTATTAGAGGACATCGTGACGCGGTTATCGACGGGATCACAGTGGACGTTAAGTCAGCCTCTACATACAGTTACCAAAAGTTTAAATCAGGAGGTCTTAGGGCAGACGATCCGTTTGGCTATGTCTCCCAGCTCAGTAGCTACGTGTATGCAGGACGAGACCACCCCACGGTACAGTCCCACCCCTCACTTGGAGCTTTCTTGGTAGTCGATAAGACCTTAGGTAATATCTGTCTAGACATGTATGACTTCGGACATGAGATCAACACTAAGGAAGAGGATATCAAGGAAATCACACGGGTATGTAATGACAAGGAGAATGTACCACCCCGTGGCTTTGAGGATGTACCTGATGGTAAGTCAGGGAACATGAAGCTTAGTGTAGGGTGTAGCTACTGTAGTCATAAGGCACAGTGTTGGCCTGAGCTTCGTACCTTCCTCTACTCTAATGGACCTAAGTTTCTTACTCAAATAGAGAGGGAGCCTAATGTCAAGGAAGTCTAGTATACGAGCTAACGCTATCAAGCATGGGTATCGCTCCGGTCTCGAAGTATCAGTAGCACAGGAACTCAAGGACAAGGGGGTTACATAGTGAAGGAAGCAACAATAACTTTGTTTTGTAGGTATGAGGAGATCATCAGTCAGGCCCTACACACAGGACTGGATACACTTTCAAGCCACCCCCGACTAAGCCTGCTGAATCTTCTGTACCTGTGTACTGAGGCTATCACGATGCAGGACGAGATGTCTGAAGACAAACTGAGTAGATGGTTAGGGTTTGTCCAAGGATGTCTAGCTATGAGGGCCTTAGTTGACTGTGATGAAGAGAGGGACGTGTCAAGACCCTTATTCGAGAAAGCTTACTTAGACGCCGGGATGCCCAAGCAGAGGAGTCGCCAAAGGAATGAGTAGATCCAACGTAAGAGCTAACGCTATCAAGCATGGGTACCGTAGTGGACTGGAGGATAGTGTGGCACAGGAACTTAAGGACAAGGGGGTACCCTTCACCTACGAGGAAGTCAAGATAACATGGCTAGACCACAAGACTAGGACCTACACCCCTGACTTCGAACTTGAGAACGGTATCATCATTGAGACTAAGGGTAGGTTCGTTACAGCTGACCGTATGAAACACTTAGCTATCAAGGAACAATACCCTGACTATGACATCAGGTTCGTATTCTCTAACCCTAACGCTAAGCTTAACAAGGGAAGTAAGACAACGTATGCCATGTGGTGTGATAAACATGGGTTCCTTTACAGTAGCAAGAGTATACCACAGGAGTGGATAAATGAAAACCATACGTCCCATGACTAAGGAAGAACGACAGGCTAGTAAAGATAGGGAGAGTACTAATGGAAGCTAATGATATCCTAGTGTGGTCATGTGCACATGCTGACCCAACTGCACCTAACGATAGGTTCAACTGGTTAGGTGAGTACATCCATGACACTAAGCCTGACATGTGTATCGACCTAGGTGATGGGGCTGACATGAGATCCCTTAACTCCTACGATGGACGTAACCCTCAAGCTGTAGTAGCTCAGTCCTATGAGGCTGACATTGATAACTACAACGATAGTCAAGAGAGGTTGAGACACAAGGTCAAGAAGATGAAACGTAAGCGCCCCATGTGGGCAGGTATGGAAGGTAACCATGAGCATAGAATCAAAAAGGCTATCTCCGAGGAGCCAAGACGTGAGGGACAAAGGTACGGGCTATCCTTCGGGCATCTACAAACATCCAAGTGGTTCGATGAGTACCACGAGTATGAGCATGGTGGCCCCTCCATCGCTAACTACAGTGGTATTGACTTCGCTCATTACTTTAGTAGCGGTAACTTTGGGTCAGCTACTTCTGGTATTCACCATGCTTATACCCTCATCAATAATCGTCACAACTCTGCTGTCTGTGGTCACTCTCATAAACGTGATGTGTACTTTAAGGATGGTGCTGGTAGTATCGGCATGGTGGTTGGCTGCTACAAGGGCAAGCCAGAGGGTTGGGCTGGACAAGCGAACAAAGACTGGTGGAAAGGTGTAGTTCATATGAAGAGTGTAGACAATGGAACCTTTGAGCCTACCTTCATCTCAATGGGGCAGTTAGAGCAGGAGTATGGACCATGAGAGTTTACATTTACCTAGAGTCTTGGTTTGAGGACTGTGAGACGTATGGGACTAACATTGTGTACGTAGGTGACAGTCTCCTACCGGATGTACCAGTGTTGTTTGACACGGTAGAGGTCTGGGAGAACGGTAAGTTTAAAGAGAGGTACTACGAGACTCTTAGTGGACTAGTAAAGGAGGGAATGTAAATGAGTGAGTTAGACCTAGTCAAATCACTAGCTGAACACTACCCCTTAGAGGACTTGTTGATCAACAATGACATTGAAGAGTACACAGTGGTACGTTGGTTAGTCGAAGAGGGTATGGTTAACCTAGCGGACTATTATTACTTTGACGAGAAGGAGATTGGTAGAGATGACTAATGGATGTTGTGCTAAGGAAGAGAACTGGGTAGAGTCTGAGAAACATAAGGATGTTGTTACTACTTATGAAGGGTTCTACTACACTGTGTACATCTCATACTGTAAGGAATGCGGAACTATACGTGAAGGAGGGACTTGGGTTGAGTAGTGATACTGGAAGATTAACAGGGATGACTAAGATAGTAGACCCTCCTGCTGGGTGGTTATTTGGGTTCCCTGCCCCACTACAAGAGAACTATGAGGTACAACTAAGGGAGGCTGGGTACCCTGAGAAGGATATCCCCTTCGCCCTTAAACATTCACGATACTGGGAGACTGACGAAGATGGTTAATGAGCAACTAGAGATGGACCTAGACCCAAGAGACCTGACACCAATGGATATGGTTAAGGAGTATGCTAAGACTAGTGGTCAAGAACGTAACGTGCCTATGTCAAGAAGACTGATAAGTGAGGAGTACCTAGAGTGGTTGGAAGAGGTCAAAGACAGTGCTTCACGACCCACTAACGAACTCAAGGAACTTGCTGACTTAGTGTATGTAGTATACGGCTATGCTAATGCTAGAGGGTGGGACTTAGACATGGCTCTCCTACGTGTCCATGATAATAACATGGGGCGTATGAACCAACCTGATGGTACGATCCTACGTCGTGACGATGGTAAGGTGATCAAAAATAAGGACTACCCTAAGGTGGTACTGGAGGACCTCGTATGACACTAGACGACAAAGTTATCGAGTATGTTCGACACTCGTATAGGTACTATGTGAATGACACCCCTACCATATCTGATGGGGAGTATGACACCCTTGCCTATGAGTTGTATAAGAGGTACGATGAACTATCAGACGACAGTAAACGACTAGTGTCTAACGACGAAGTATTCTGTGGTACTTACTTGAGTGAGTACCCTTACCATCTAATTGAGGACCTTCTATGAAGACAAGTATGAATGACTACCAAAAGTTTATTGCAACCAGCAGATATGCACGATGGCTAGAGACTGAGGGACGACGAGAGACTTGGGAGGAGACAGTAGAGCGTTATGTAGGGAACGTAGTGGAGACCAAGCTTAAGACGCACGAGGACTTCTGTGTAGAGAGTGACGCTGTAGAGGACGTACACCGGGCTATCTTAGGGCTTGAGGTGATGCCTAGCATGAGAGCCATGATGACAGCTGGCCATGCCTTGGAGCGTGATAACACATGTGGCTACAACTGTGCCTACCTACCCGTAGACGACCTTAAGTCCTTCGATGAGGCTATGTTCATCCTCTTGTGTGGTACTGGTGTTGGTTTCAGTGTCGAGAGGCAGTACGTATCTAAACTCCCAGAGGTCCCTACTACTCTTTACAACAGTGACACAACCATTGTGGTTAAAGACAGTAAAGAAGGATGGGCTAAGGCTTTCCGTCAACTGATTGCTCTCCTATACAGTGGTGAGGTACCCCAGTGGGATGTGTCTAAGGTACGTCCAGCTGGTGCTAAACTCAAGACCTTTGGTGGACGAGCCTCAGGTCCAGCACCTCTAGTAGATCTCTTCAACTTTACTATCTCCTCCTTCCGTACAGCTGTAGGTCGTAAGCTCTCCTCTATCGAGTGTCATGACATCATGTGTAAGATCGGTGAAGTAGTAGTAGTTGGGGGTGTACGCCGTAGTGCTATGATCTCTCTGTCTAACCTCAGTGATGACCGTATGCGTCATGCTAAGAGTGGTCAGTGGTGGGAGACTGCACCTCATCGTGCCTTGGCTAACAACTCAGTATGTTACACTGAGAAACCTGATATGGGTACCTTCCTACGTGAATGGTCAGCTCTAGTGGAGAGTAAGAGTGGTGAACGAGGGGTATTTAACCGTGTAGCTAGTCAGAAGCAAGCTGCTAAGAGTGGACGTAGGGACAGTAACCATGAGTTCGGTACTAATCCTTGCAGTGAGATCATCCTTCGACCCTATCAGTTCTGTAACCTCACCGAGGTAGTAGTACGGGCTGAGGATACCATCGAAGACTTGGAACGTAAGGTTAGACTGGCTACTATCCTAGGTACCATCCAGTCTAGCTACACTAAGTTCCCTTACTTACGTAAGATCTGGTCTGATAACACTGAAGAGGAGCGACTACTAGGTGTATCATTAACTGGCATCATGGATAACCCACTGATGACCTCTAAGAATGAAGGATTGGAGAAGACTCTTGAGTATCTCAAGGAAGTTGCTATTCATACTAACATGGAGTGGGCTGAGCGCCTTGGTATCCCTGCTAGTGTGGCTATTACCTGTGTCAAACCCAGTGGTACTGTTTCTCAGTTGGTGGATAGCTCATCTGGTATTCATTGTAGGCATTCTCCCCACTATATCCGAACTGTACGGGGGGACAACAAGGACCCACTGACACAATTCATGAAGGACCAAGGAATCCCTAGTGAACCATGTGTAATGAAACCAGATACTACAACTGTATTCTCATTCCCTCAGAAGTCACCAGATGGAGCTGTTACTCGCAATGATATGACAGCCATTGAGCAACTGGAGACTTGGTTAATGTACCAACGACACTGGTGTGAGCATAAACCCTCAGTAACTGTGTCAGTTAAGGATGACGAGTGGATGGAGGTAGGAGCCTTTGTGTTTAAACACTTTGATGAGATGAGTGGAGTATCTTTCTTACCCCATTCGGACCATACTTACCAGCAAGCACCGTATCAGGACATTAGTGAGTCTGAGTATAGTACACTGAGTGCCCTAATGCCTGAGAGTATTGATTGGAGTGGACTATCTGACTATGAGAAAGAGGATAACACGGTAGCAATGCAGACTATGGCCTGCTCAGGTGATGTCTGTGAACTAGTGGACATTGGGGGATAATAATGACAATTAGTGAACTAAAGAGGTTCTTAGACGAACCCCAGTTTGATGACTTCGATGAGATCAAGGTGACTTCCTACTCCTGTGGTAAAGTCCACGAGAGAGACCTAGATTTTGGAGATATAGGGAGTAATCAGAAAGGTGACTTAGTGATTCGTGTGGAGGATAATTAATGTTTGATACAATTAGATACTGGCTCAGTGCTGAGTTACTAGGGTGGGCCGTGTGGCTTATCCCTGACGAAGAGATTAAGTACATCATGCGATTCTACCTAGCTGAGGCACTTAAGCAGATAGAAGTTGACTATGACGACTAACAAACAAGAGGGTGGTACCCATTACCTAATGCCTATCCAACCAATCGAGTATATCAGAAAGAATAACCTAGGTTGGTTCGAAGGTAACGTAATTAAGTATGTATCTAGGCACGATAAGAAGAATGGTGCTGAGGATATCAAGAAAGCAATTCACTATTTGGAGATGATCTTAGATGAATATCAAACAACAGACAAAACTAACACTGTGTTCACTAGTACTAGAAACAGGGAAGGTGGAGGAACCACTACAACTAGCTAAGGACATGTACAAGTGGGTACAGGAAAGTAAGGACCCACCTGAGGAGACCAAGGGTTCTACCTTACACTCCATTAACTAAAAGTAAAGGCCCCTTAGGAATTAACCTAGGGGGCCTTAGTTTATCCTACCTTAGTAGTAAGTAGGTCGGAGGAACACATCAGAACCTCTTACCCTTACTTCGATGATAGTCCTTGCACTACTGTATAGGCCGGGGGCTGACCCACCTTCCCATCGGATAGTTCCAGAAGCTGAGGCTAGTGTTAGTAGGTGTGTGTTACCATTGCGTACATCAAGGTCAAATCTATCCCCGTTAGCCATGTTGGAGATAGTCAGTGTTTTAGCTCCACTCAAGGAGATGTACTGCATACCACCATTGTCAACTTCAAGGAGAGTATCACTACCCACATTGTACACACGGTTACAAGTACCAGCGTCCTTACCATCAACACCATCAACACCCGCTACAACGACACCATTGTTCCTGACAATCATATCCATTAGGTCAGAGCCACCTTGACTAGCCCAACGTATATGAGAAGAACCAATCCCAACACCAGACGAACCATCCTCATAGAGATTAAGTTCTCCAGCTAGGCTACTTTCGGCACCATTAGGGCCTGAAGAGATAGACTTAACACCATCTGTAATCTGCTCAGTGACAGCCTCCCCAGTGCCCGGTATAACGATACGCTCAAAGACTTCAGTGGCATCACCTTGCTTAGATACGAACTCATCAACACCACCTGAGCGAAGGATAGTAGTCTCACGTCCTCGGATAACTGTGTATCTCTGGGAACCAACGACACCACCTGTCATAGCGTCAGCATCAATGTCAGTAACCTTGTTAGCGTTAGTGTCATCCCAAGAACCAGTGTAGAAACCTACTGAACCTTGGTATCCATGTACCACAGTCTCATCAGCGTTACCTACCTCACCCTGTTGGATGCGTACATAAGGGGCTGTGAGTGTAGCTGCACTGTTGTTGAACTGGACTCCACCTCGGATACGGATACGGCCTGTACGGTCCTCTATGTAGCCGTTATCAAGGTATATACCACTTAACTCAACGAAACCTCCAGCGTCTGAGACGATACAACGGGGGTGTAGACGAGGACCACTGACGTTAGGGTTACCGTTATACGGATGAGGTTGGATAAGCTGGACTAAATTACAGCCTGAACCTAAGTAGATTGGACGTAAGGCCCAACCGACCACAGGTGATGTGATAGTGAAGTCATTACTGTTAACATGGATAACGTCAGCTTCAAAGTTAATGTCAACATCAAACTCAGGGTCACCATTATCCCACTCATTACCAAATTGGTTGATAAAGTTACAATTGGACCCAGACATGTTGTATCCGATAGTCTTCATGTGGAGGACGTTACCACCAATGATATTACTACCAGCATTATTAGCAAAGGTGTACCCATTACACAGCTTGTTACAATCAATGAAACCTAAGAGTTTAGTTGTAGCTCTACCCCGTATCTTAAGGGCGTAGTCAGTGGTCAGCATAGTACCGCCAGAGATAACATTGAACTTAGCCCCTGATAGGTCAATAGCGAAGCCCTCTAGGGTCTGCCCAAGCTCAACAGGACCTGACAGAGGGACTAAACCGGACACTACGAACCTAACACCACCATCACTGGCTGTGTGTTGAGCTACAGCATAGGCATTAGCTGCAATTAGGTTAGCTGTGTCATCAGCATTCTGCTCAGTACCTACTTCCCAGAACCTAGTGTCAATAGTATCCCCGATTAGACGGATACCGTCAGTACCTAGGTCATTAAGAGCTGATAGACTGCCAGTAGCCGAGCTATCCTTGACAGCAGCTACCCCATTAACGTACACAATGTCATCATTAGTGAGACCAGCTACATCAAGGTCTAGTGCAGCACGAGTTAGATAGTCATGTTCAGTCCCTGAGGCACCACCGGGGATAGTGATGGTCTTAGAGGCTCCAGTACCTGAGGCTGTAACACCTGAACCTACAAAATCTAAGGTAGTGGCTAGGGTAGTAAGAGTAGAACCCTCATCTTGGATGGTAATACCACTGCCACCTCCACCACCTGCGATAGTCACCCGTGCTCTACCTGTGGAAGGGTTATCAACCACTACACCAGCACCTACAAAGTCCACCTCAGTTGCTACAGCGACTTGAGTAGACCCTTCATCGTCCACTTGGATACCACCGGGTACGTCAATAGTCTTGGTATTACCCGTTCCTGTGGCTGTGATACCAGCGCCCGTGAAATTAAGACCTGTCGCTAAGCTAGGAAGGGTGCTACCATCCTCAAGGATAGTGATACCAGCAATACCCCCACCTCCACCACCGGGAGTCAACTCGATACCGTTAGCGTAGACACGAGTAGCCCGTACCTCAGTAGCATTGAGGATATCATTGGAGTTCATATCAAAATCAGCTTCCATAGCGTTAGGGGTAGACCCATCACGACTAATGGTATTGTCCAAAGCATCATTAAGCTTGGTAAAGTTACTGTTCAGGGTAGTATTAGAAGCATACCCTGTGCTTACATCGTCTAGGATCGGCTTCTTGGCCATAGTTTAGATACCTTTCGGGCTATTTCATTAGGTGAGGGGAAGACCCAACCTAGGATTAGGAGGAGTATGACCCAAGGTGGTGTTCTTTCATTGACAGTTACTTGTTTAATCTCTTGTGCCTCAACAGTCTTAGTGGTTAAGTCTCTACCTACTGTGGTCTGAGAGGCTACCACCTGCTGTGTATTGGTCCTACCAGCCTGTACGTTAGCTGCTACACTAGGACCAGCGCCACCTGTGAGTAGGTTCAAGGGGAACTTACCACACCCAGTGAGGGTTAGGACGACAAGGAGAGGAAGGACTAGTCTCACTTGATCTGCTTAGCCAGTGCATCCAGACCGAAAGCACCTAAAGCAAACATGAATACTGGTGTAGTGACAAACTTAGCTACGTCAATCATAACTAGGTTCTCAGCATACATGCCATACCCGAACAGACAGGTGAGTCCTACCAACATACCTGTAGCTACTTCACGTTTATAGGTCTTTTCCAACTAACTTCTCCAGTAAACTTTGTTGATTGTCCACAGCCCTGACATTAACCTCTACTAAACGGTCAATCTGGGCCTTAGTCTCACTGTGCCTACGCTCATCGTCAGCACTCTTCTGTTCCATCCTCTGTTCTAAGAGGCTCACCCTTACATTGTTGGTAAAGACTGATCTAAAGAGCCAAGCCATTAAAGCTGAGATACCTGTGAGTACTATCTTGTCTAACTGCTCTATCATTTTGGGTACCTTGACCATGAGAGTTGGAAGTGAGGACCATCCTTAAAGGACTTCCAGTCACCACCCCACTCTAAGTCAACACCTAACTCCTTAGCAGCCTCTTTCATAGCATCAGCCATAGGGTAGTAGTAATCCCAGTCCCAACTGATCTCTCCATTTACGTAAGGGGCTATATCTACAGCGTGACCAGTGAGGTGACGAGAGTTCATAGTCTTAGAAGCACCCTTGTGGACTAACTCCTTCTGCCTAGAGATGGTACGCATACCCTCAAGGACTGAGAAGTCTTGCGAGGTGATCTCAATGGCCCTCTTGACTACAGCTACTAGGTCAGGGTGTAACCCTTGGAGTTTGCCTAGGCTTTTGTTACTTAGTTTATACATTTTATTAAACCTTTCCTACTACGCCGGACGCAGAGCCTCTGACAAAGACACCCAAAAGTCATTACCGTTGGTTACATACGCGTCGGGGTCTTCACTCCCAGCACTGACTATGGTTTTAGACGACAACATCACCGTGGAACTGAAGTTAGCGGCGTTGGGATCGTTCTGGAATACGAGATCGGTGTACCCAGTCGGTGCTGTAACTGAGGTTACATTGTCTCTATTTAAAAAGCCGATAGACAGGAAGAGGGCGTTGGCAGTAACCGTCGTAGCTACGGGAGAGTCTGGACTCCCACTTGTTCCGGGAGCTTCCACTGTAGCGAAATCGAACGGGGTGTTTGTGTCAACTCCACGGAACACCTGAACAACTGCGCCTTTTGTATTGCCAGCCGCTCCTATGGAAACCGTAGTATCAGGTACAGCACCCATAAACTTGTAAGACAGTATTGCACCGGGATCACTCCCCACCTTGTCGTATCTAGAGGTGTATCCAGCAGTCGTTATGAGGCTTGCGTCAATAGCGGACTTGGCTGATATAGCCACCACAACAAGGTCATCCTCTAACATACCTCCGGGTAGCGTCATGCTACCACCTCCGGCGCCAAACCCTCCTTGGGAACTACCTACCAAGGCTATACCACCACCGGGAGTACCCCCAGAGAACTTAGCCATACGGTCAGGCAGACCACCAGTAAGTCCCTCGTCACCTAAGAAAGCATACTGCATATCATTAAGTGACCCAGTGTACCCACCAGTTCTTAGGAGTTGGAACTCTGAGTCTACTGTAGTGCCGGGGTATAACCTCATTGCTTAGCTCCTCTCTCAATAATGTCAATGTCCTCTTGGTCAAGTCCATTCTTAATAGCCTCTAGGGCACCCTCAGAGTTACCGAATAGACGAGCTAGGGTAGCCTGAGTCTGTGCTGAGAGTACACTCCACACCTGCTGAGCCTCCTCAGGAGACCTCTTAACTACCTCTCGGGGGGCTTCACTACTGGGAGCCTCTTGACCCTCCTGTACGGGCCTCTCCTGAGGTCTCTGGCTAGTTGTAGGGGCTGTGCTAGTAACCAATCCTTCAGGTCTACTCAGAGGACGATCACTCACCTCTACTGAACCAGATGGACCCGGTGTCGGGATGACTACGTTACCTGTGCGACCGAAGGCACGACCTACAGCCTCACCCCTTGTCACAGTACCATCCTTGTTGATGTCAAGCCCTGAGTTGGCCTTGTACTCAGGCGAACCTTTCGAGTAAAGGGTGTACGAGTTATCTTTGCCTACCCCACGAGGCCAGTGTACTGCCATGTACAGGTCACCGAAGTTAGGGTTCGCTATCCCTCTCAGTTTAGGTTCGAGGTACTTCTCGACAAAGTGCATCTGCTGTGCCCTAGTCATACCAGCTAACTCTTTGGTTGAAGTCCCAATGCCCTCAGCGGTACTCTTAAGGAACTGTATGAGACCAGTAGCACTTGAGGTCTCAGCCTTGATACTAGGGCTGAAGGTTCCAGCAGTTTCAAACTGGATTACTCGGAGGAGGTCACTAGGGTCAAACCCTAGTCTATTAGCTGAGTTAGAGACAGCTTGTAAGAAGTCAGTGTCCTCACGTACCTCGTCAGGCATATCGAAGACTGTAGGAGCACCGAAGGTATCAGCACCAGCAGAACCACCAACCTCACTATCCCCATCACCACCAGTCAAGTTCTTAGTGAGACGAGACTCGATAACATCTAACTGGTTCAGAGCATCAATACGGTCTAGCACTTGGCTATCGTTCATCTCTGAGGCTACTAGAGCACCGATACGGCCAACAGCCTCAGTCCTGAGCATACGCTCTAGGTCACCACCGTAGAAGTCTAGACGATCAAGGAACTCTTGCTTATCTTGAGGTGGGATCTGAGGATTGTTTACGAAGACCTCTCTGTTAAAGGAGATAGAGTTAGTACTAGTACTATAGGTCAAGATATCAGACCCAGTACGGGTACCTATGTCAGCTCTGATAGCAGCACGGTGCTCACGTATAGCTGAGACACTCTGACCTAAGAGAGCCTTATGTTGAGCAGGATCTGCTGTCTGTAGTTTGTCCATGTACTGAGAGAAGGTGTCATTGAATAGCCCACGGTACCCTTCACCTGTGATCCAACCGCCATGATCTTCAGCTGTAGCAAACAGAGATGACAGGCCGTCAGTGTAGGCCGCAAAGGTGTTCTCATCTGTGTCAACAGAGTTGAGGGTACCCAGTCTCATCAGGTCACTAGCCCTCTTGAAGGATGCCTCAGGGTCTGTAGTCTTAGCAGCCTCTTGTTGCTCAGGGGTAAAGTTACCATCACCACCAGCCTCAACTTTACTAGGGTTATCCCTAACGTCAGTCAGGATAGAGGACTTCATAATGTCTGTCATCTCTTTAGCATTGAGCTGACTCATGATATCAGGTCGGGCTGTAAACGCTGATACAGCAGCATGGAACCCAGCCTCAGTGATGTTACCTTGTTTGTACGACTCTTCTAGACCTTGTACAAAAGCTAGTACATGAGTCGCCTTGACTTCCTCAGTGCCTGTAAACCTCAGAGCTAACTCCAACTGAGTTTGGACTGAGTTTAGTTGGTCCTCGATAGGTTTCCACTCTGATGGATCTAAGCCAGCAGGGCGAGATGCGTTGACGCTCGACCTTAAGTTACCAAACTCAAGGAGAGCTGTCTTCACCTGCTCCCGGTTAATAGAGGCACCTTGTTGACCAAGGAGAGTAATAACCCCTTGGTTCTCTAGACGCCAAGTCTCGATACGCTTGATACGGGACTCTTGACCTAACGAAGTATTCCACACAGCCTGTGTCTCAATGATAGTCTGCTCATTGATAGCCTTAGCTTGGAGTTGAGTATGTGCCCTAGCTTTGTGCTCCTCAGAGGAACCCTCAGGGTGACGGGCTACAGACACAGAGATAGCCTGAGCGTACTCAGGGGAAGACTCAATCTCCCTAACAGCTAACTCCTCATCTGAGAAACCTACACTAGTAGCAGGTCTGCCAGTCAGGTTAGTAACAGCAGCCTGAACCCCAGTGTCAGCTAAGTCACCACCGGCTAAGGAGAACTTTAGTCCAGCCCTACGCTCAGCGTTATCAGCACCAGATGAGTTGCCTTGTTCTCTTAGTTGTGCAGCTGTATCTAGCTCTGTCAGGTAGGTGCCCAACAAACCACGATCACGGTCGAACTTCACACTAGCATCACTAGAAGGTTTTGGAGCAGCAGGGATGAGACTAGCGAGGGAGGCGATACCACTAAGGGCACTAGGCTCAGCGATAGCTTCTTCAGTTCGGATGTTACCACCCAGTGTCGGTGCAAGGGGACCTGCCATTAGTTATTATCTCCTAGTATTTGATCTACCATGTCACCTACAAAGTTCTTATCTCTGCGATACAGGTCCAATTGAATCTTGTATATCTCATCACCCCTACCTTGGAGGAGTCTACTTCGGATACCACCCTTCTCGAACTCAGACAGGTCAGTCAAGGCGATCTTAGTCATGACCTCTCCCACTAAGGCTGAGGCAGTCTGAGGGTCAGTGGCGTAGAGACTCAATGCCCTAGAGTAGTCTCTCTCCATCTCTTTCTGGAAGGTCCTACGCTGCTTGCTACTCATAAAGGAACTACGCTTACGGGAGTAGAACTCACTGACCTCTAAGGCTGAGAAGCCAAAGAACTGTGCTATCGCATCGGAAGGTTTAAGTTCAGTAGGTAGGGTAGCCCCAGTCTTAGACCGATACACTCCATTGTTAAGGATACCCCAGCCTTTAGCTAGGTTGTCTAAGCCTGATGGTTGGCGGAGTATGTTAAGTGCGTCCTGTGTGAGAGACACTGTGTGCCCATTGATCAACTCACTAGTAGTCTCCCAGAACTGGCCTACGATACCTGACGTGATCTGACCTGAGGGTCCACTTAGTGTCTCAATGAGGGAAGCTTCACCACCAATGATGTCTCGGTACAGGTCAGCGAAAGCCGTGATAGGTGCCAAGCGTGTAGCTACAGCAGTCTCAACAGGACTATACTCAGCGATCAGCCAGTCAATGAGACCGTACTTCATAGCGATGTAAGAGTTCTTATTCTCAACTCCGAACTGCTCAGTAGCCCAATCAGCGGCTGAACCTAGGCCCATACCAGTCAGACCGTACATAGGGAATAGGACAGCAGCCATACTAGCACGTTCAGTCTTAGTAAACCCACGGCCTAGGACCACAGCTTCCATAGACCGGAAAGAGTAAGACAACCACTGAGTAGGCACCTTCATGGCACCTGACTGGAAGAGGGCACGACCTGAGGCTGTCATGTTGAACGTAAGGTTCTGCTCACGTGTAGTCACCCAACGACGACCTTCATCAGTCAGGATAGACTTACCAGTCTTAGCTCGGTACTCCAAGGCTGCTGTAGTGATAGCTGTCATACGGCCTAGGCGTTCACCTGAACGGAAAGGGATAAGACCAGCGTCTAGTACCCTACGGCCACCAAGGGTAGCCTTGTTGATACCGTCACTAACAGCACTAGGAAGGTACGAGTTCTCCTTCCAACCTGACACACCGAAGCTAGGGCCAGTACCCAGTTCGATAGCATCACCATCAATGATATGCCTACCTGAACTACGGAAGTACTCTACTAGCTCAAGCATATCCTCTTCAGACTCGCCAAGGACAGTAGCTAACCTTCTAACAGCCAGACGAGTAGCATCTGGAGTTCCAGCATGTATAGCCATGCGCATTGGTATAGCCGAAGCAGCAGCCCGTAGACCATGCTTAGGGGAGATAGCTGAGATAGTCGCAGCGTGCATCCCTTGCATAAAGAACTGAGAGACGTTAAAGAAACCGAAGGCACTCTGGAAACCAATATTGAGGAGAGTATTACTAGGGTCAGTCTTAAAGAAGTTAGTCTTGAGACCAGTGTTTTCAAATACAAACTCAGTCACCTCCTGACCAAAGCCAGCCATACGCTCAGCCAAAGGTCCTTTCATATTGAGTCGACGACGGATGATACTACGTTGGTGTCGCATACGCTGGGCTGTAGGACTAGTTCCTGAGATCTCGGCATGTTGAACTTGGTTAAGGTAGTCATTCGCTGGATAGTCATCACTAAGCTTAACACCTGAGCCACTCTGAGCAGCCCTCTTAACCCAAGCAGCTGAGGCATTGTAGGAGTACGCACGGTGAGTGTAGTGTGAGGTAGCACTAGCGAACTCGTTAAGGATCGCATTCACTGGGTCTACGTTAAAGGTCTCACCACCACCAAAGTCCATCAGTGTGTCGTTGTAACGGTGCAGTTGTGTACGAACGTAGTCGTCCCACTTGGACCCACCGTGAGGTGACTTCTTTGTTGGGTCCACTATCTCTCCTCCTCGTTCCTTTGAAGAGATGTCATCTGTCAACTTCCAACCCTTGCGTAGAGCTAACTCAGCAAAGTCTTTGAAGGAGGTAAGGGAAGGGTTCCAGTCGTTGTTAACTCGGATCAGATCGTCCAACTCGTCAGTAGACTTGATAGTCTTAAGGTCACCACCGGCGTTGATGACAGCAGCCCTGATGTTCCTTAGTTGGTGTACAGCTAAGTCAGCTTGCTTCTGTGTGAAGGCTGTCAGGAAGGCACGAGGGTTCTCTCCCATAAAGGTGACGAAGTAGTTAGCGTTAGGGTTTATCCTACGGCCACCACTATTGAAACCCATGACATCTGTGTGGTCAAGGATCTTAACTGAGGTAGGATTAGAGACATGCTTGACACCATTCTCCAGAGGCACGTCTAACACCCAGACAGACACAGCATCATCTAGCTCTGACACCTTCTCAACAGCGTTAGTCTTCACGTTAAGGACTTTAGTCTCACCCTTAAGGCTATCTACTTTCTTACCAATGGTACTCTTACCGTCTAGGTCTAACGCCCAGTGCCCAGTCTTAACATACCGTGCTAGTACCTCGTTAGCCTTGAAGAACCAACCGGCATCCTCAAAGGTTACTAGAGCGTTGTAAGCCTCCATGTCCTTGGCTGTAGCCCTACGACCTTTAGGGTGGGCTAGACGGAACTTCTCCTTAAACTCCTCTGTGGTGTATCCTTCCTTCAGAGCTGCGTCCTTACCATCACGGAGTTCTTTGAAGACACGGGTGACAGCAGTCTTACTATCCTTCGGGATCTTATTCAGAGCCTTCTCAAAGGGACGTACTAGACTCTTGATAGTGGTCTGACCGGCCTCAGCCATGTTAGCCAGAGCTGTCAGGTACTCATCATCGAGAGCTGCGTTAGACCCAAACATACGAGCGTACATCTCACGAATGAAACCGTACTCAACCTTGTTAGGATCAAACTCATCAGCGAAGTCAGTGATATCAAGACGTTTATGTACTGTGATAACGTAACCCTTAGACAGGTCTGTCTCATCGAGAGGACGGACAAATGCCTCAGGTATGTTCATCTTGTCACGAGCTTTAGTGGCACTCGACAGGGCACCCTTACCAGTGTAGGCTGAACCGTCCTTCATCTTACCAAAGTTAACTTCAGCTATAGGGTTGTTCCCCAAGTCCATCCTCTGTGTAGCTGGGAGGTAGTCATTCAAGGGGTTAGCTACACGAGCCTTGTAGTCTTTAACTATCTCAGCCACACGCGAGGTCACCTGATTAGCTGTACCTACTCTACCAAAGGAACCCACCTTGTCTAGACTACGGGCTTCACGGATGATAGCGTTCTCTTCTAGTATCTCTATTGCCTTAGCTGACTGAGGACGCACTAGGGCTGTACCTTCATCGTAAGCCTTAGGGCCTACCTTAGCTGCAACAGTACCATCAATCTCCTCCGCTGACCGCATGATCTTAACACCAAGTTCAGCGCCAGCGTTCTGTCCTTCAGTAGCTGCGATACGGCTAACAACTGAGTCAGCATGGGCTAGGGCTGTACGTCCACGCAGGATAGCCTTGCCACCTTTAGCTACTCCCTTAACGAGAGGGAGTATCTCAGTGATAGCTAGGAACTGGTTGAGTTTGGTGTAAGGGTCGTACCCAGCGTTGGTAGCTTTGTCCAAAGCTTCACGCAGAGCAAAGAGGTTCTCTGAGGTGAAGAAACCCTCAGCTGCAATCTCATTGACGTAGTTAGTGATGAAGACTCGGTACTCTTCAGGGTCCATTCTAAGCTGGGCACCAAGAAGGTCTTTGCCCTCACGCTCACTACGGCCTGTCAGGTCCTCAATAGCACCGATAGGGATCTGCCGAATGAAGTAGCGGTCTACGAAGTCACCGATGGTACCTACAATCCCAGTGTCCTCCTCCACCTGAGCAATACGGTCCCTGATGATCTGCTCACCAATGATGGAGTTAGTCGTGTATCTGATGTCAAACTCAGAGTACTCTGTGTCCTCGGAGTACACACCAGTCTCAATGTAGTAGTCCTTAAGCTCGTTAAGGATTCTATTCTTCTCCAGTGACTCACTGTACTGGGCTTCAAGTTCTTCAGCTGAGTCTACCGACTGGTCCTCTAGGGTCTGAGCGATAGTGTTAGCCGGAGAGGTTGAGTGTTGACGTTTAGCTTGGTCAACCTCAAAGGTATCACTCCGTTGAGCGTTATCAATCGTACCTAGAGGGTCCTGCCCAATAGCTGTCATACCCACAGCTCTGTCCCCCACAGCAGCTGAGTTAACCTGTTCACTAGGCTCAACTGAGGTGTCAAGGCTAGGCCTAGGTAGTCTGTTAACTGGGAATTGTGTCATGTACTACCTCAGGCCGTGTGTGGATTACGTGTGGGTTGGATAGCATCAGCTGGGCTTGTGGGCTTAGGCTGTAGGAAGTTCAGCCCACCACGACTAGCACCAAAGTTAAAGGCTGTACCACCGATACTAGCTATAGCGTTAGACCTAGCTACACTGCTCTGTGCTGCACCCAGTTGAGCTGAGAGACCTGACATCTGAGTGGAGAAACCAAACTGACTACCCAACTGAGACCCGATAGATCCTTGTCCACCTAGGGCAGCTGAGGAACCTTCAGCACCTGTAGCTGAAGCTGTAGCCACTGACTGAGCACGAGAGAACTGAGCCTGACGTATAGCTTGCCTACGACTCTGACGTGTAGCCACAGCCTGTTGTTGGCGCTGGATACCAGCAGCTTTCTTCTGTCCTTTAATAGAAGCTACTGTACCAGCCACTGTTGCTACTGCACCTATCACTGCTGCTATCTGAGGCATATCTACTCACTCCTTCTGTACACATGGAGACTTTCAGCCTCACCAGTATATTCAAAACCTAGTTTAGTTATCAACTTAGCTGTCATCTTATCTTCAGGACTTATAGCTGCCCATAGTGCATCGTAACCTGTTACCCTTATGAACTCGTAGAACTTAGTGAGACTACTCTTCATATCGAGGTACATCTCCTTAGTCATCTTATTAACGTAGGGTAGGTGGAGGATAGCGAAGTCCTTGTTGTACTCTAGGTCAACCTTGTAATTCTCTTTGTCAACTAGGGTAAGCCTAGTGCTAGTAGGTGGTGCCTCAGTACGTTGGGTTGCCAGCATCAAGGGTCTCCCAACCTAGTAGATTAAAGCCTTTACCAGCTTCACCTTCGAACCTAAGCTTAACCACCCTACCTCTACCACGTAGCTTGAGCCTTGTAGAGAGCACCTCAGTAGGTGTAGCGAAGTTAGTGAGGTCTAGGGTATCAACCACTGTAGGCTGCTTGTGGCGGTAAGCCTGCTGAGCTGTAGAGCTAGAGATCTTACGGAAGTCCCAGAAGGCTGAGACAAGGAGAGACGACTCATCTACAGCATCATAGGTTGCACCATTAAGGACAAACCCAGTCTCAGTCTGCCTCATGAAGGTAGTGATGTAAGGGCTATTCTTTCTACGAGCTAGGTCACCAATGAAGTTATAAGCAGCTTCAGCGTAAGCCTCATAGTCCTCAGTCTCCCAGTCTAGGTAGTCAGCTCCATCAAAGAGTGAGAAGCTTAAGTAGTTACCATCAAGACGAGTGAGGAAGTAAACGTTGGAGGACCTTACGGTACCAGCACTACGCTCCACTACTACCTCGTTACCCAGAGAGTCAACCACTTGGTCACCGTTGGAATCAACCACATTGAACTCAACAGTCTCACTACCTTTACCACTGAAGAATGAAGTACCAACGATGAAAGGTGTAGCACTATCCTTGTCACTAACCTTCCAAGGGAAGAAGGCACCGATGTCAATGTCAAGGAATAGGATACGGTTGAGTTTGTACTCTACAGTCTCATCTAGTTCAGGGTATAACCAGAGTACTTGGTTACTGAAGGCGTCATAGGTGCCAGTGACAAAGCTACGCTCATCAGAACCAATGTCCTCCCAGAAGGTTTGGATAGTATCACGACTAAGGTTAACCTCAACCATACCACCTTCCTCAGTAACCTGTAGAGTGTGGATACCTACATAGCTCCACCAGAAGGGGACAGCATTCTGACCTGAGACTAGGGAAGTACGGAAGGCTAGACCTGAGTCAGTGATCTTAAAGACTGAGAAGGAAGTAGCATCGAATAGGTTACCGTCTACACCTGAGATACGCCATACACCATTGTCAGCAAAGACTAGGATAGACGAGCCGAAGACTTGGAGACGCTTAACACCCACAGTATCAGGGAGTACGATGTACCCACCATCAGTAGCTAGTGCATCTGAGAAGTCCTCTGAGGTAGGGTCATTGACCCTAAAGCAATCACCTAGGTGGACATCACTTTCAAGGATCTGGGTGTAGTATACCTTATCATCGAAACCTGAGTACCAAGCTCTGCCAGCATAGGAAGCTACACAACTAAACCTAGCATCAGTGGATACAGTCGGAAGACCTACTACACCACTTACTCCTGAACGATCTCTCTCAAAAGGGTTTAGAATGTAGTGACCATTGCCAACTAGTGAAGTACCAGAGTAGATCTTCTCCCATTCAGCTACTGAAAAGTTACCACTTGAGTTCTTACCTGAGAACCAAGAATGTGTCAGGGGTGGGTAAGCGCTGTTAGCTGAGGTGTAAGTGGATAAGGCTGTATCACCAATGTCGTTAGGCCCATCAGACCAGCCTGCATTCTTAGTATCATACTGGCGTTCAACACCAGCTGGATTACTCAGAGAGGGTACTGTGTAGGGAGCAGCTTCAAACTGAGGGTCACCAGCCCACTCGTAGTCACGTACCCTGAAGTTGATGAGGGTATCAGTGAACGCACCAGTAGTGAGGTCCCTAGTCAAACGGATAGCATCAATCTGAGAGGAGACGATAATGAGGTCACCATTGACTGAGGCTACATCTACCTTAGTCTGACCAGCACCTAAACCACCGGGGATCTGGTACGTGGCTAGTGTCAGTGTATAGACTGAGGAGTCAGCGAAGGAGACAGGGACAGCACCATCGGTTAAAGGGACTGAACCCTTCTCAAAGAACCTGATGATGTTACCAGCTTGGATACCAACGAACTCTACGTTAGCATCCTTGCCTACGTTCTTCCAAGTGAATGTGTGGTAGAGTTTACCAGCACCGAAGGGACCACTCTGAGGAGTATCATTATCCTCAAGCTTGATGCCCTTACGCTTAGTCCTGTTCCCAGCTTTAAACAAGGTACAGTTAAGCTCATCAACCGAAGCTTCATTAGGGAAGTTAAGTTCAGAGAACTCAGTTAAGAGTCCCTTATTGAACGAGTTCCGTATTGTTTGGCTTAGCTTCTGGGGCATGGTTCTTCTGGTACTTTCTATCTCGTTCGACTGTGGTTGAGTTCTTAGACTTAGAGAGATACTTCCTTAGGCTATCTAGAGCTTTCTCAGGGGAGGTGTAGGACCCTTGTAGCTCCTTAGGGGCTGCACCTTTCTCTAACACAATCTCGTAGAAGACAAACCCATTGAATGCTTTCTGGATGAAGTACTTGATCTTCTTCTTAGGAGTACTCACTGTGTAGCGTACTTGCCCATTATCATCTTGACTACGTTCAACGTCCATAGTTACTCCACTTGTTAGGTCTCTCAGTCCGATAGAGATCATTCTGTATATAAGACTTCTGTCGTCTAGCAGCCTGTTCAATCTTAGGGTCAGACCCACCTTTGAGGATTGACATGGCTACTGACTTACTCTCATTGAGTAGGTAAGGGAACATCACATCATCGAGGTCAGGGGTGAAGTCATCCGAGATAGTGAAGGTAGGGATCTTAGTTCCGTAAGCTCGTACCTTAGACTGCTGTAGTGTAGACTCCACTGTGTTATCATAGGAGTTAAAGACCATCCAGTAGTCATCGAAGGATGTGTAGAAGGTAGGTCCTTGGTCAGTAGTGATACGTAGCTTAGTCCCACCATTCTTATCTAGGACAGTTACGAAGTCCTCTTGGGTACCATCAGTCTTGTTGAGGAAGTCCATAGGTTCTACCCAGCATACTTCCTTGTAATCTCCATCACTGTTCTCATACCAGACGTTAGTAATACTCTTAACTCTGTCAGGGTAATGGAAGTGAGTAGGGTATTCACTGTCAGAAGCTGGTGTTAGTTTGAGTAGTTCTTGGTGCTCAGGGATGAGACGAGTAGCTACGATGTTATAGAATGTATCCTCAACGATGGAGGCAATCTGTTGTGCCTCAACACTGTCAGAGAGGGAGTTAACATCCTCAGAGTCCATGTCACTCAGGATACTCTGTACGATCTGGAGTAAGGTTTTCTTCATTAGACGTATACCGGGTTAGTAGGTTCTGCGCTGATGTAGAAACCATTTAGGACGTATGAGTCTGCTCCTGAGTCTGCTGTGATAGACAGTTTAGCTGGTTCACTTGCTATATCAGAGTTACCCAAGAACACACGGAACAAGGCAATGATCTCATGTGTACCTGCTGTGTCAAGGTTGACCTCAAGGATGGGAAGGTTAATTTCTCCAGCGTGACCGTGGGCTAAGTCAATCTCTAGTAAGAACCCATCATTATTAGAGCTTGTGATGAAATCAATGTCGATACGCATAAAGCACTCGTCACCTAGACTAAGACCACCAGCAGCCCAGTCAAAACTGTTTGTACTAGCATCCCAGATACCTGTGGCTGTAGGGAGTTTATTAAAGTCTAAAGACGCTGGCCCAGCCGTGTCATTATCAATGTCTGTCTTTACACCAGAGGTTAGTGCTACAGGGGTGGTAACTGAGTGATCGTAGTTCCACCACCAAGAGTTCCATGCTGTCTTCCAAGACCCAGTGCCTGCTCCATCAGCCACATAAACTTGGTTAACGGTAGCTGTGTCAGCACCCTTAGGTTCATGAATCTCAGTCCCAGTTAGGACACTATGATCAATCGTTGGCATTCTCTATAGTCTCCTAAGATAGGGGTAAGAGGAGAGACCGTGAGGCCCCTCCCCTAGGGTCTTATACGCTGATGTACTCAATGACGAGATCAGCCTTACCAGCTGTGTACGTACCCGTAGAGGTCACGTAGACGACAGCACTAGCAGCACCAATGCCAGCGGTACCACCAACCAGAGCACCATCACACAGGACAGCCTTGTCAGCTACCAGCGCAGAAGTGAGGATAGTAGCATCGATACCATCAGCATCAATGATACTCTGGTCAGTCTCAGCCAGACCAATGGTAACGTTAGTACCACCGACGAAGGCTTCAGTTACAACCAGAGTTGCTTTGGTGATGTAGGACCCAGCAGGGATATAAGCGTCCCATTCTGATACATCGGTTAGAGCGTGGTTACCATTTACGATATCCACACTGACTGTCATGTGATGAGTTGCCTGAACTGCGTTAGCACCCTTAGGGTTCTTATCAGAACGTTCCTCACCGAATTTGACCTTAAGGCCATCAAAGTTATCCCAAGCCATTTGTATATTCCTCCTTTAGCTTGACACTACTGGGTTAGCAACAACGGTCACCATGTTCTCAGGACGGAAGATCTTGGTCCCATAACGAGCGGTAGTTACGAACTCAGTACGTTGGAAGTCCTTATTGAACTCCATGTCTACTTCAGGCATCTGACGGAATGCAGCCTTCCAAGGAAGAACATCACTAGCAGCTGAGAAGAAGTAGTTAGCCTTACCATTGACACTAGAGAAGTCATTGGTAGTAGAACCGTCACGCTCAGGCAGAGCACCATCGGTTACATCAGGCAAGTAGTTAGAGGTGTAGACATCGAAACCGTAGATGTTCTTTACGAACTTCATACCAGTTGCAATACCGTCAGCTACGATACCTTCCCAACGTGGGTTGTTAGACACATCAACCAAGTTCGAGAGAGTATTCATCTCGTACTCAACCGAAGGATCAACAATAGCGATCAGGTTAGTGTCAGGAACGTTAGCCTGCTTCAGGGCGTACCGTGCGTATGCAAAGTCTTGGACCTCAAGCTTACCAGCGTTACCGCCGGACATACGATGGTACGCACCGTTGATAGCACCTTGGCCGTTAGCACTGTACAGATCCTCAGGACGTGTCAAGACATCAGTCTCAAAGCGTTCCATGATAGCACGGTTCTGTTTAGGGACAAAGGACGAGACCAACTGCGACATATAGAATGCGTCTTGCTCAGCCTTCTTAGTCACATAGGTACCCGATTGCAGGTACTCAGTGATTTGGAATTGCCACTCACCTGTATCCAGAGGACGATACTCAACAGCAGTATCCTCGGTGTAGTCATTGACAGCAGCATCACCTACCGACGGGATAGTAAAGACATCCCCATCTGGAAAGCCATCCAACATATCAATGTAGGACATAGCCATCAATTCATCTTTAAGAGTCTCCTTAAGCTCAGCGGACCAGAGTTCGGAACGAATGAGCAATTCGGAGTTACCAGTTGTCATACCTGACATGGCGACTTCTCCTTAATATAGTTAGTTACCAAAGTTAGAACCTAGTGCAAGTTTGTCAGCTAACATTTGTTTCTGAATAGCTGGCTTGTAGTAGGCAGTCTTGTTCTCACGACGTAGTGTCTGGTAGTAGTTCCAGTCACGTTTACCATCGTTCTGTGTGAAGGAGGAAGTATTGATAGAGCTAGTGTTAGTCTTGTTGGTATCCACCTTAGGGGCTTCACCAATGAGACGGAAGAAGGCATCTGGGGATTCCCCAGCTAGTTCAGCCATACGTTCCTTACTCAGTCCTAGTTCTTTACTTCGCTTCTCCATCTGTACTTGTGCTTCAGTCCCGAAGAGAGTAGTTAGCTTTTCGTCTACACTACGTAGGTTACTAGTCTTACGGTCCTCATCGTTGACATTACCAAGTACTGACTTGATCAGGTTCTTTAGCTCATCCTCTCCAAGAGTGGTATTCTCTTTAGGAGTAGTGTTGCCTGAAAGGACTTCCTCACTAGGAGGCGTTACCTGTTTCTGTCCTTGCAGTTGCTCAATCAGGGTCTTAGCATAGTCCTGTTTACCCATGTCCTCACGCATCTCCTTCAGTTGGTTCTCAAGGTTAGTGATGTGGGAGTCAGCTTCGATCTTACTCTTAGCTAGTACTTGGGGGTTGGACCATTGGTCACCCTTCTCAGCTACTACCTTAGCTACATAGTCATCTTGATTAGATTGATTAGTAGGTGTCTCGGTAGTGGGAGTGACGTTGGTTTGGTCACCTTGGAAGTATGTCATTAACTATCCTTAACGTTAACTAGTTTCTTGATCTCTCGAATAGCTCGGTTGTAACCATTCTGATCAGCTTGCTTGTGTGCCCACGAAGGACAGTTGTAATCTGGAGTACTTGACTCTTCCTCCAGAATCTCGGTTAAGGCTTGGAAGGCATTGCGGTAGGACTTAACTTCGTCTACTCGCTTAGTCTTCTCAGTGCCCTTTAAGTTCTTAGTCCACCTGATGTTCATGATCTATAGACCATTCTCTTCAGCTACAGCTAAGTTCTCCATGTTCTGAGCCTCAGCATCTTGAGCAGCCTCTTGGGTTTCTAGTTGCTCTTGTACAGCAATGTTCTCACCGTAGAGTTCTTTCTCACCTAACTCCTCAGCAATGATCTGAGCTGTCATCTTACCAGAGAGGTGTACACCAACATCAGGGATTGACTTCATCTGAATCATCTGAGTAATGTTCTGTACCCGTTGTGCCCTCTCAGCAAAGTGACGAGCACCCATAGGTTTGATCTTACCTTTAGCTGTGATATCCTCTTTAGTAATCTCAGAGAAGATCAGGGCACCTGTAGCATCATCCAGTGTACGGATAAGGTCAGAGTGGTCCATGTTCCTACGGCCAGCTTCAAGCATAGCGTTAAGGGATGGTTCCTCTAGCTCTCTCTCGAACTGAGCAGCCTTGTGTTGGAAGATACGGCCAGCTGAGTTCTGTAAGGACTGTACCTCAAAGGCTGTCTTCTCACCCGGTGTACGGATACCCATAGCTTGACGAGGGGCACCAGCTAACTCTTCCATCTTGTTCTCTAGGGTCTGTATCTGGAAGTCAGCGTTAAGAGCTGTAGAGTCAGGGACTAGGTAAGTGACATCACCTTCTTCACCTAGGATAATACGTTCACCCGGCTTGTACTCAAAGTCCTCAATGTCTCCACGGATCTTAAGCATAGGGAGAGCAATCTGATCGAAGACATCAGCCTTAAGGTTCTCAAGGTGATCAATGCGATACTGCATACCAACTAGGTTATCGAGAGGACCCATAGCGTACAGGTTGTCAGGGCGACTACGCCATCCAGTGTGGAAGATAGGAGCTTGACCTAACCATGAAGCCATAGGTTCATCTGTAACAATGTAAGCTCTGTCAACGATAGTCACCTTACGGTTCTCCTTGAACTCCCCAGTGACTGTGTCATAGGTGTCACCGTAGAAGGTTAGGAACTCAACGAAGTTAGAACCGTAGTAGTGTTGGATGTTAGAGAACCCATCAGCTACGAAACCATCAGCCTTGTCCACTGAGAGACCAGTACCAACTGAGGTACGGTTCTGTAGGATCTTACTGAAGTCCTCCTCACTAAGCATCTTCTTAGCTTCACCCATAGTATTCAAAGAACGAATGATCTTAGGGCTACGGTCAAAGGATGTTGCAGCTGGGTTGAAGACAAGATCGTAAGGAGAGATACGGACTAGGCGAGGACCTACGTACTGAACGATAGACTCCCCATTGACCTCAGTGTACTCAGTGACATGCTCAACTGTACAGAAGGCATTACCCATAAGGACGTAGTCATCAATCAACTTGTCCATAGTGGAGATGAAACCTGACTGGTCTACCTTGTTCTCCATGTAGGATTGAATGGTAGTAGTCTTAGCCTTAGTAGCTGCCTCACGATCACTAGCTACCCACTTCATCCAATTAGTATTAGGGAAGAGAGCAGCTGTGTAGTTAGCCTTTAGGTTATCATAGATCTGAGTAAGCTTTGGTGTAGTTGTTGAGTTAGACCAGTCCAGCTTACCATTGGTAGTAGTCTTAGTGTCAGTAGCGTAGATGTAATTGCGTAGTTCCTTCTTCTCTTGTATCCAACCATTACGTAGAGAGTTCCACTCATTGTACTGGTTAGAGATCTGAGCTGCTAAGTTGTCAGGACTAATGACATGGTCTAGGTCCAGTACTTCACCTACCATTTATACACGTCCTCCGAACCTACTGTGATACACGACATTACTTTGTTTCCCTTTGAGTCTACCTTGACTAGCTGGTTTGATAGCACCTTCGATAGCTGTAGCTAAGGCATCCTTAACATCATCATGAGGTGGATTGTTAGTCACTAGCTCATCTTCTAATACTTGGGTGTTACCACCTCTGTAGTGGTAGACCTGCCCATTGTCATAACGAGGAATTAGAGTAGCCTCTAGTCTCTCCTCTTTAGACCCTTGGTGCCTAGTAGGCTTTACCTCATCCACCTTAATCATTAGACCATGAGGTGCGAAGTAGTCTCGCTTGAGTGTAGTGACAATAGCTTGTTGAGCTGCTGTAGTCTCAGCCCTAAGCTTCTTGAAGCTCCACTTGTTTAACATCCTAAGGATTAGTTTGAAGTAGTCACTGATCCTATCTGTCCTAATACGTTCAATGTCTAAGACGTAGATGTTATTGTCAGCATCAATCCCAATGACTACAATGGCTGTCCAGTCTGATTCCTTACGAGTAGAGTAGGCGAAGTCAATAGAGGCTACTAGGTTAAGCTTGTTACCTTTGAAGTACCAAGAGCCATACCGCTCCTCTAAGTCTTTCCTATCAAAGTACTGGAACCTGTCATAGTCGATAGGTCTACTATCAGGGTCAGTAGGATCATTGTAGTACTGTGCTCTGAACTGTGTCCTGTCAACATACTTAGCCTTCTTACGGGCTAGTTCCCTCATGTCAAAGCCGAACCACTTACCATCCTTACGTTGCTGCTTAGGCCATAGGAACTGACCTGTGCCATCCCCTCTATCCTCAGCTGCTCTCTCCATAACCTCGTAGATACTCTCATCACCAGTCTGCTGACCTTCATCATCAAAGGTAGGCTCTAGCATAGTGAGCATAGTCTGGTAGAGATCCTTAGGGTGGTACCGTGTACCAACTACCCACTCCTGTGCTCCAGTACCTTCGATAGAGGCTAGGAGAGAGTACTGAGTGGTTACCCTGTTACGTCCTTCTTGTGTGTAAGCATTCTCATATACTACTACATCGTCAAGGACTGCAATGTCAAAGTGGAGACCTGTGATACCAGTCGTTAGACCAGCTGTCATAATACTAGGGTCACGTATCTGTTCTGAGGTACGTCGTGGGTGGTCTAGGTTAATCTCAGTCTTAGACCAACTCTCCCTCTTACCTTCCATTGGGTGGATATGGTCTGGCCAGTAGCGTCTATGTACATCAGACTCAAAGATCTGTTTGATAAACCCTAGTTGCTTCTGTGCTAGGTTAGATGTAGCTGAGATGTATAAGACTCGTAGAGTAGGATCTTTAGTCAGTTCCCATGCTACCCTGTAAGCTACTAGAGCTGACTTACCGTGATCACGAGGGAAGAGGACTAGCTGGTGGTCCTTAGCATCCTCCCTAGTCCACCAGTCAATCAGTTCCTTATGGCAGTTACCTAGGAGACGTTGAGGGGCTATAAGACGGATGAAGGCTTCTAAGGAGGACTCAGCTACCTCCCTGATCTCGTCTAGCACTTAGTTAATCCTCTTGTCCATAAACTCTTCTAGGTTACTCAGGTCATCCTTGAAGATGCTCTTAGCTTTCTCTGTTGTCTTCTTGACTTGAGTCTTAGCTTCCTTAGTCTTACTAGGTTTGTAAGGTTCATCGATAAGATACTTAGCTGCACTGAAGGCTGACTTACCTTGGGTACGTACCTCGTTGATGATAGACTCAAAAGCTATAGCCTTACGCTTTACATCAGCTTCTTCTCTCCACTCATCCAAATGAGACTTAAGCCGTACAATCTCTCTAGCCTTTAACCAGTAGCCTACATCATTGAAGACAGTCTCAGCGAAGGTAGCTTCAGTAGGATCGTTAATCGTTAGGGAGACGAATAGGTTGCGTAGAGACTCTAAGCCTTCCTTCTCATCCCGTAAGGTGAAGATAGGTGTGTCACCCGGCTTACATAGCTCCTTAATGAGACAAAGGACCTTAAGTACATTGTTACATGTGTAGAGTTGATCTCTGTCTAGTGGAAGCTTAAGCATGTGTGTTCGTCCTTACGTACTATGGTTCTACGTCTTTAATGTGTCCCTGTAGATAGTATAACATACTTAAGGTACACATGTCAAGAACTTTCTTTAGGTATAAGACAGATAAGACAGTAACCCTTTGATAAGACAACTAAAGAAATATTAGTTACTTCACCCTAAAGAAAGTACTTGACAACTACTCTCTACTGTGTTACCCTATATAACTTAAGTATACTTAGGTATAACTTAAGTGTTACTTAGGTGTACCTAGAGTATACCTCTAGTGCTTAGAGTGTAGATAGAGTGTAGTAACTATAGGTGTAGATAACTTAGGTTATACACTATGGATACTATGTTTTAAGTATTAAGAGTATTAAGCATAGGTATACTCTAAGTATAGATACACCTAGGTTTACACAGGTAGGGAAGTAACCCCTGTGTGTACTAGGTGGGGCACCTTACCCTGAGATACTCCTCACAGTCCGTATAAGCCTCACTGAGTAGGGTCTAGAGTATTTCATGTACCCTAGGTAGGGTTTGGTATATTTGTGTACTCACTGGGAGGTTCTACTTGAGGGAAATACTATTAGAAAATCTAAGGGTGTGATTCAGAATATAAGAGGTACCCCCCTGCCCCCTGTGCCCCCCTCTGTATATACTGGTGTGTGTACAAGATCGTATACAGTTTATACTGGGGGGACTACACTTGTGCATTATAGTGCATATCTCAATGGTTCTTGAAGTGTTATAATGTAACACACATTCAAGTATCACTATATGAATACCTTACTGTTTTACTTATGTTAATCCCCTTTACATACCCTTTCACTCAGGTATAACTAACTCTTGACTTACCTCAAAGTATATACTACGCGCCTATGCGTTCCTTATACTACTGGATACCCTACATATTCACTTACTTGAATGTATAACATTTATCACTTTAGGGGTAGACAGGGCTATCTACTTAGTCTAGGTTAGACCTATCAACAACGATAGACACTAGAACAGAGTAGCTAAGTAGCCTTGATCCTGAACTAGATAGAAACATGTTGACAGCTACGGTGGAATGCCCTAGTATACAGATACTTAAGAAAGGTTACTGTCTCACCCTTCCTATGCGCTCAGTGTAGTAGGTGAGAGAGAACCCTAACGCTCTTTGACAGTGAAGGATACTTTGTGTATCCCGATATCCCCCAGCGATTGAATGGCGCTGTACCACTTGGGGACAATACATCAAATGTCCATTCCTTGACGGTTCCCTTAAGCTCTGCGCTAAGGTTTCTGTCATGCTATCGAATAGGCGGTTAACCTAGTGTCGTACCTTCATATAGGAGGGGTCACACTAGCAGACATCCATGGCCTACAGGGATAGCCTACTAACGTAGGGTTTAATTAAATAGTAAATAGATTAAGTATCCACTGGGTTAATCCTTTGGGTACTTTGTTCTGTCTACTTAATAAAGGAGTAAAGACTAACAACTTAACTGCAACATACCTATAGAGAGGGTAAAGCAATGACTGCTACTAATAACACATCAATCACAGCTAACACATGGGCAACACAAGTTCGTGGTGCTGAATACAAGTTCTTTAACGCTGTAAGCACAGCCTTGGAACAGTTCCAGAATGGTAACTACAGTGAGCTAAGTAAGCTCTTGTGCTTCACACATGGTAAGACTTGCAAGTCTATCAAGGTAGTGGAGAAAGATCGTATGCCCTACGCTGTACACCTCAAGCGTATCCTTGAACACTCCCTTGAGGGTGTGACCTTTAAGTTCAACAAGGACAAAGCATTAGGTGTTGTCTTCACCAAGGGTGACAACGGTGGTGTGAATACTGAGCGTCTAGCTGCTCTCAAGATGTTCCACGGTAAAACTGTACGTGACAAGGGATACAAAGAAGCCTTCCCCCCTAAAGCTAAGGCTGCTACTGAGTTTGACCCTATCAAATGGGCCGAACGTAGCAAGAAGGCTAACCCTGAACACCTTGAGGCTATGATTGCAGCACTACAGGCACAGCGTAGCTAACACAACGTCGAGGAGTAGAAAATATGGTTAAGTTCGTAACACCGGATATGCTTGAAGCAGTGTCTGAGGAATTGGATAACAGCATGGATGTCTTCCAAAGGATGGGGGCAGACGGTAGTTCCTTTCTCGATTGGACAGAACAGCACGATGTAACAGGGGGCCATATAAACACCCTTGAAGACATGCTTAAGCAGTACCGTAAACAGGGGCTGTCCCATTACAAGGCTGTCATCCAGACTAGTCGGACCAACGGTGAGCATAGGGTTTTCTTCTTAGAAGACGGTGTAGTGTACCGTAAGATACATCCTGATGGTATAGCTAAGAGGGTAGGGTACACAGGTCTAACACAGTTAGCTAAGGGACTCAAGAACACAGTCACCGTTGGTTGGGATGAACAGGTACTCTGGGATGGTGTCCCTTGTGATCACTGCCTAACAGCACAAAGGGGGTAAGGTAACATGAGTTTTACTTGGATCAAGCCTGCTAGGCTTAAAGGGTATGAGAGCATAAAAAAGATAAGGAGTAAAGACTGTGAAGATTGAATTGGATGTACCTGTCGTGACCCTAGTTTACCAGGGTAAGGCAGTAGTAGTTGACTTTGGTAAAGAGGTGGCAGGGACTACTACCTATGATTTCAAGGATGGTAAGGGGCCAGTACCAGCACATCAACACTGTAAAGGTAAGGGTTGGGTAGCTGATACTGCTACAGTAGAGGATACTGTGTATGTAGGGCTTAATGCTCGGGTGTACGGTGATGCTTGGGTGTCCGGTGATGCTAAGGTGGCCGGTAAGACTCAGGTGTACGGTGATGCTCAGGTGTTAGGTAATGCTCAGGTGTCCGGTAATGCTGAGGTGTACGGTTATGCTCAGGTGTACGATTATGCTAAGGTGTCCGGTGGTGCTAAGGTGTCCGGTGATGCTTGGGTGTCCGGTGATGCTAAGGTGTTCGGTAATGCTCAGGTGTTAGGTAATGCTAGGGTGTACGGTGATGCTAGGGTGTCCGGTGATGCTCAGGTGTTCGGTAATGCTAAGGTGT
>OLHJ01000069.1_pt1 | contig 42008 bp, 32 predicted proteins | sample 1609491 | NCBI WGS metagenome assembly OLHJ01 (sample SAMN05416861, study PRJEB24817) | seawater metagenome | isolation source: Sea water | place: Canada:Atlantic | collected 2013-11
GAAGCAGTCGAGTATTTTACCGACACCGAACTCGTCGCCTATTTTCGCGTGATGCTTATCATGGGCGTCTTGTTTATCGCCATGGTTTTCTTAGGCGCCTACGCCCTGGTCTCCGCTGCCGAAGAAGAAAAGCCCCTCGCCGGGTCTGTTAATAACACGCTCGGCGCGGACAAAACTAAAGAAAAAGCGCCCGATAAGGACCATCGATGAGGCAGTCTCTTCTATTAACACTCTGCGGCATGTTATTACTAAGCGCCTGCAGCGACGAACTCACTCGTGCGCGCCCTTATATTCTTACCACCGCGACCACGGGTGGCACCTATTATCCAGTAGGCGTTGCGCTAGCGACACTTGCCCATGCGCAGCTAGCCGAAACTGCAGGTCTCTCGCTAACCGCCATTAGCTCGGCAGGCTCGCTCGAAAACGTAAAACTCCTGCGCGATAACCAGGCACAGTTTGCGCTTCTTCAGGGCCCCTTCGGTGCCTGGTCTTGGACCGGCGAAGGACCTGTGAGCAAACCGCAGACGCACATGCGCAGCGTTGGCGCGATGTGGCAGAACGTCGAGCATTTCGTCTTACTGTCCAGACTCGCGCCCACTGGGGAAATCATGGACCTCAACAATATCGATGGCGAACGCTATGTACTTGGCCAACGCAATTCGGGCGCCGAACAAACTGGGCGCTTCATCCTAGATACGCTCGGCATCGACTATCAGAGCAAGTTTAACCTCGCCTATATGGGCTATGGCCCAACCACAAGCGCCATTCAAGACGGCAATATCGTTGGCATGAATATTCCCGCAGGCGCGCCGGTCAGTTCTATTACCCAAGCCTATGCGCTGCTCGGCGACCGCCTCACCATATTGAATTGGACACAAGAGACGCTCGACCTGCTCAACGCAAAATACCCGCTGTGGGACTGGTACGATTTCCCGCCCGGCACCTACCCTAATCAGACCAAACACATTCGCACGATTGGCTCGCCCAATGTGCTCGTTACGCGCGCCGATATTCCCGAGGACGCGGTTTATCAGATCACAAAAGTCATTTGGGAAAACCTCGCCACGCTGCAAGAGATACACGGTGCGACCAAAGACATGCGTTTAGATATTGCCATAGAGGGCCTCGGCGCACCGCTGCACCGCGGCGCGATTCGTTATTATCGCGAGGTGGGGCTAACTATTCCCCAGCGCCTAATACTCGAATCAGACTGGGCAGAGGGCGAACTTGAGTCACTGCCGTTCGCAACCGATGCGCGTGGCGCTGCCGCCATTGCACGCGGCAAGCAAACGGGCGGCACACTATGAAGTCACCCACTCTACGCTGGGCAGCATTTGGCTTTGCCCTCTTCCACATCTATTGCAACGTGTTCGCCAGTATTTCTGAGCTGTGGCTTGCGGCGATTCACTTTGGTGGATTCTGCGCACTGTGCGCACTCATGGCAAACGAATCCGACAGCCTCACGCGGCGCAGTCTTGGCTACTGGGTAAACGTCGCACTCGCCGGCCTTGCTATTGCTACCTCCGCCTATCTCATTCTGTTTGAGAATGCGCTTTACGCCCGTGAGACCGAATACATTTTCACCGACTATTTGTTCTCGTTTATCGCAATTGGTCTCGCTATCGAATTCACGCGTCGCACCACAGGTTGGTTCATGCCGATTCTCATCGTGCTAAGCCTTTCGTATATTCTGTTCCTCGGCCGCTACATCGGCGGCGTATTCTCCTTTCCCGGCTTAAGCCTCGAAACCGTGATGTACCGCAGTTTCTTTACCACCGAGGGCATGTTCGGCCTAACCGCACAGATATCCTCCACGTTTGTGTTTATGTTTATTATTTTCGGCGCGTTTTTGCTGCGCTCCGGCGCGGGCGATTTCATTGTGCGTCTCGCAGGGTGCCTCGCGGGACGTTATACAGGTGGCGCCGGCCTGGTGGCTGTCGTCGGCTCCGGCCTTATGGGGTCTGTCTCTGGCTCGGCTGTTGCTAACACGGTCTCCACCGGCGTAATCACGATTCCAATGATGCGCGAATCGGGCTTCCCTGCCAAATTCTCGGCGGGTGTGGTCGCCGCCTCGTCGACTGGCGGCGCCCTAATGCCGCCAGTAATGGGCGCAGGTGCGTTTGTCCTCGCCAGTTACACCCAGATCTCCTACCTCACTATTATCGCCGCCTCTACCCTGCCGGCGTTGCTGTATTTTCTAACGGTATCGTATTTTGTGCGCATCGAAGCGAAGCGCCTTGGTCTGACGACTGTGGCTGCCGCCGACACCGAGCGCCTGCGCGACGTGATGAAAGGCGGCTGGCATTTTATTATCCCCATGGTCGTGCTCGTTGGCTTTCTCGTCGCAGGACGAACGCCGACAAGCGCCGCTGCGTTCGCGATTCTTAGCGTGATTGGAGCGTCGTGGCTCTCTGCCACGCCGATGCGTCCTACCGACGTGTTCGATGCCGTGGTCGACGGCGTCCGCACGATGATCTCTACCGCCCTCTTACTTGTCGCTGTCGGCATTATTATCAATGTGGTTACCACAACCGGCATTGGCAACGCATTCTCGCTGATGATCGTCGAATGGGCGCAGGGGAGTTTGTTTATTACTCTTGTGTTAGTAGCCCTCGCCTCACTGGTCCTAGGCATGGGTCTGCCGGTGACCGCCTCCTATATCGTGCTTGCCACGCTGTCGGCACCACTTATCTACGATCTCATTAGCCAGTCGGCGTTACTTGATGCAATTCTCATTGGCATACAGGCTGGCGACCTGCCAAACAATGTCGCGGCGACGCTAAGCCTGTTCGGTAGCGACCCACTTATTGCGCTGCAAGAAATGCCGCTCGAGATGAAGCAGCTTATCCGCCAAGAGATGCTCCCTGCCGAACTGCTTACCGGCATGCTGCTGAGTGCACACTTGATCATTTTTTGGCTCTCGCAAGACAGCAATGTGACGCCGCCGGTGTGCCTTGCGTCTTTTGCTGCCGCCGGCATAGCAGGGACTAATCCGATGGCGACAGGGCTCACGTCGTGGAAGGTCGCTAAAGGGCTCTATCTCGTGCCCATTCTTTTCGCCTATTCGCCGCTTATTTCCGGCGGCTGGCCAGAACGTATCGAAGTGTTCATCTGGTCGTGCATGGGGCTTTATGCGATGGCTGGCGTATTGCAGTGGCATCTCGAAGCAAAACTTACCGTCTTAACCGCCGCGCTACTTTTACTCAGTGCAGGGCTTCTAATGTGGACACCGCTGCCAATTATCGCTCACCTCGTTGGTGCAGCAATACTCATTGGTGTGTTTGTGCTGCAGAACCGACAGCAGGCGGCGCTAGTAAGCGCCTTAGGGAAGTAGTTTTACTTAGCCCATTACACCGAACCGAAATCAGAAGAAGAGGATGAGAAAATAATGAGCCAATACACTGCACGGCAAGTTCACCTTAAAAGCCGCCCCGCGGGCATGCCAACACACGATAACTTCGCGTTAGTCACTGTCGAATTACCTCAGCCTGAAGCAGGTGAGGTCTTAGTCAAAAATCTCTATATGTCGGTAGATCCTTATATGCGCGGGCGCATGCGCGAAGACGCCGTCTATGCGCAAGCCTATGCGGTCAATGAGGTCATGTATGGTGGGGCTATTGGCGAGGTGATCGAATCAAATGATCCCTCTTTAAGTGCAGGCGATATCGTCCTCAACCAAAAAGCATGGCAAGACCGTTTCGTTGCGCCAGCAAATACCGTAGTCAAACTCGAGCCTTTCGACCGCGCTCAACTGTCCCTATACATGGGCACACTCGGCATGCCCGGCCTAACCTCCTATGTCGGGCTATTTAAGTTTGGCGAGCCCAAAGCCGGCGACACTGTTTTCGTTTCGGCCGCGTCTGGCGCAGTTGGTGCAAATGTTTGTCAAATCGCCAAACTGAAGGGTTGCCGCGTCATCGGCAGTTGCGGTAGCGATGCGAAGGCGCAATGGCTCAAAGACGAATGCGGTGTCGATGAGGTAATAAACTACAAGACGTGCGGCGACTTAAGTGCCGCGCTCGCCGCGGCGGCACCGGAGGGCATCGATGTGTATTTTGAAAATGTCGGTGGCGACCATTTGCAAGCGGCAATTAATTCGATGAATCCCTATGGCCGCATCGCAGCCTGCGGCATGATCTCGGGCTACAACGCCGCAAACCCCGAGCCAGGGCCGAACAATTTAATGCTCATTGTTGGTAAAAAAATACGCATAACAGGCTTTATCGTGTCCGACCATGTCGATATGCGAGACGCGTTTTTGTCAGAGATGATTCCGTGGATTCAGGCGGGCAAGATTAAGAGCCATGAAACCGTTGTCGAAGGCATCGACCATGCGGTGGATGCTTTCTTAGGACTCTTTAGCGGTAATAATTTTGGCAAGATGGTGGTGAAACTTTAGGGCTGTCTGCATTGGCGGCCTATTCAGCATCGCCTTGGGGCATTAGCGTGCCCAAGTGCTGACAGGCTTGCCCAATGGCGACGACTCAGCCCTGTGACAGCAACCGTCGAAGATCGATAATCGCCGCGTTAGCCCTGGAGACATAGTTGGCCATGGTTAGCGAATGGTTCGCAAACATCCCAAATCCCGAACCGTTGAGTACCATAGGAAAACCGAGGCTGCGCTGACTCGCCTCGAGCTCGCGAATAATTTGATCAAGGCTCGCGCCTGCATTTTTATCATCCAATACCTGTGCGAAATCCACTTCCGCTGCGCGCAGGAAATGCAGTAACGCCCACGTGGCGCCGCGCGCCTCAAAAAAGACATCGTCGATTTCAAGCCAAGGCGTCTTTACTGCAACCTCTGCGCGCGCAGGCGTTGATTGTGTCGCACTGGGGTCACCTGCCATGTCGGTATTAGCCCGCTGCTGCAAAACACTCGCGCTGAGGCGTTGGGAGAGGCTGCCAAGACGCGACTCGACGTTGCTTAACCAGCTCGCCAAATTGTCGGCGCGGGCGTAAAACTGCGCGTCACTTTGATCGGCGTCGACCATGCGCAGGAGATAAGAATTGAGCGCCGCAATCGCTTCTTTATACTGACTTTCGCTCGCGGGAAATAACCAGCTGTCGTTAGTAAAATTGAATTTTGGTTCCGCAATAATGAGATCGGCGTCTTCTGTCGACTGCGACTGCGAGCGGCTAAAGTCTTCTCGGAATGCCCTCGAGAAATCGCGCACTTGCACCAACACACCAAATTCCCAATTAGGAATGTTATCGAGGTACAGACCTGGCGGCACTATGTCGTTACTTAAAAAACCGCCTGGCTTTTCCAACAGTGTCTCAGCTATTTCAATGAGCGTTGCGGCACTGGTGCTGCCGATGACCTGTGCGCTATCCGTGTTCGCAAGTCGCCGTGTGGTCACTTCATTCACGTTGAAAGCCGCCGGCGCGATGCTCCAATAAATGCCAATCGCAATAACGAATGCAGCGAGGAGGCCCAATGCTGCCATTGCAAGCCTGCGCCCGGGGAGGAAGCGATCTAAGCTTTCTCGATTCATATCCACTCTCGCTTTAGGGGGCTGGGTTTAGTCTGCACAGGCCGTATCCTCGTCGGTAATCGTGTCTGGCAGTCTCAACCGGACGCCTGTTTGCGCAGAGAGTTCTATATTTCCTCGCAGCCGGTAGCCTTCGACCGATTCTCGCATCACGCTAAACATCCAACGGGCGGTACTGTCGTTGGGGGCGGTGATTAAAAAAAAGGCACTGCATTCGCGCGCACGCCTGGCTATATCGGCCAACTGATCGCGAGCCTGGTTGCTTTGTGCGCTGACCGCTGCACCATCAAAGGTAAAGAAAAGATCGCCCGATTCGCGTTCATTAGCAAGCTCGACCTGCACAAGGGCTATATCCGCTACGGTTGCATCGACGAGCTTTGCTCTTTCTATCATGAGTTCGGCTGAGTCGAATGAACCATTGCCAATCGCTTCACGGGCGAGCGCGAGATAGCGGGCAACGATAGCCGCGATGCCCTCTTTCGCTATGTCATTATCGGAGTCCATCGCGAGCGCACGAGCAAAGAAGTCGAAGGCATTGTCATCGTCCGGGGTGAGGAGTCGATCTGCATCGAGCGCCTGTAAGCCTGAATAGAGCAGATCCGGCAGCGTGAGCGCTTCGACAACCTGTTTTGCATTAGACACAACGCTCGCTGGTTTTAGCACGTTTACCACTGCCTTGGTTTCTTCGGTAGTCGCAAGCACTGAGGGCTTTGTATTCGCGCAGGCAGCGAGGAGCGATGCTGATCCAACTAAAATACTTAGGCGAACTGACCGCGCTATCGCACTGCTGACCATTTGACCCTAGGCTCCCAATTCGGAAAATGGAATAAACTGTAAGATCTCGCCCTGAGTAACGCCCACACTGGGAGGCACAATCAGCAATCCGTCGCTCCGACTAAGCGAGAGAGCAACTCCCGAACTCTGATTCCTTAATGGCGTTGCAACCAATCCCTCCGGAGCCTGTTCCAGCACTGCGCGCAGATACTCCTGCCTCGGCCCACCTTTGTCTCGAGAAAAACCGCTCCGCACTGAGAATGAATGGGGAGATGCCGGAGTCGCCCCTTGCAGGGCCAATAAGGCTGGTCGAACGACGAGCGCAAAGGTGACAAAGGCCGACACAGGGTTTCCAGGCAAGCCGAAGAACTGACAGCTTTCTCCCTCACTCGTTATTTTACCGAACGCGAATGGTTTTCCAGGTTTGACTGCGAGCTTCCACAAATCGATTGTGCCTAACTGCTCAATTGCAGCGCGCACGTGATCCTCCTCGCCGACCGACACTCCACCTGTCGTGATCACGCAATCAGCGCGACCCGCAGCATCGAGCAGGGCGTCACGCGTCTCAGCAAGCGTATCTCCCACTCTTCCGCAGTCAACAATATCAACATGAAGGCCTGTCAACAGTGCCGTTAATGTCGCAAAATTAGAGTCATATATTTGCCCCGGCAACAAATCTGAACCCGGGCGCTGGAGTTCATCTCCGGTAGTCATAAGCGCGACTCGGAGCTTGCGGGTTACTGACACCTCAGTGAGGCCGAGAGAGGCAAGTGCGCCGATATCCTGAGGCCGCAAACGGCGTCCTTGAGCGAACACCGTGCTGCTTGCTTTGATGTCGGCGCCGATAGGTCGCACATTTTCGTTGGGCGCCACTGCCTTGTTAACTCGTATGCCCTCACCCCGTCGCTCGCAGTTCTCTTGCATCACCACCGCATCGGCACCGGCGGGCAGAGGTGCTCCAGTAAATATTCTGGCAGCCGTGCCAGGTTCGAGACTTACGCCTACCTGCCCCGCTGCGATTCGCTGACTCACCGCGAGGTCTCGCTCTGGGTCTACCGAATCCGCGGCGCGCAGCGCATACCCATCCATTGCACTATTTGCCATAGGCGGCACGGACAAAGGAGCAGTAATAGAGTGAGAAAGAATTCGACCACTGGCGCATAAAAGTGCGACAACTTCTGCCTCACAACATGGCGCCACACTCGCCAATAGGAATGATAACGCCTCGTCTATTGGCGTCAGCACCGACGGCTGTGAGCTAGGCAGGTCATTCATGAGCCGACAGACGAAACCGATGCATCGTCCTCGTTTTCTTCCTGCACCTCTCGTAATCGGCCGCCGTAAAGAGACTTAATTGTCTCTCTGAGATGGCCATGCCAGGAACGCGGTTTAATACCAAAGGTATCGAAAATCTTTTTACTCGACAGTGTCGAGTTAAGCAGCTCAGGCAGGCGCACGGAGCTCTCTAGTAATTTTATGCTATCGATGAGCTGATAAATTCCCTCATCATGATTGGCCGCATAGTCGAGCGTCTGTCGCCCGAACTCAGCCTCGCGCTTTGTTTCGAGGCCTGCGTAATGGTAAGTGCCCCAGGCATTCGCATCGCAATCGACCTGCCGCGATATAGCAAAGATCGCACCGGCAAGATCAGCAGTAGAGGTTGGGCTAAAGCGACGCCTGAAGACAGTGATCTCGCCGCCACTGCGCTTAGCTAGGCGTATCCACGATTTGATAAGGCCGCGTTTATGCAGACCGAAAAGCCAGCCCGAGCGAATAATGATGTGATGCGGATGCGCGCGCACGACTTCCTCACCGGCCAAAGTGCAGCGCCCATAGACGCCCTGCGGGTTTAGCTCGTCGGTCTCGTTGTAGGCGAGTTTTTTCTCGCCATCGAAAACATAGCTGTTGGAGAGATGGAGCAATGGGATGCCGAGGTGATTACAGACCTCGCTTAACACGGCAGGAAGCTGAGCATTGATCTGTCGGCAACGCTCTTCTGCAGACTCAGCGCGCTTTAACGCGCTGTGATTGCCCGAGATAAAGTCGGCTAGGTTTATGAGCTGATCTGGACGAAAATCGGTAATACTCTTGGCAATCGCCAAGGCATTGTCGGGGTCAAAGTACTTATCAGCGGGCGCAAGAAAGCGAATCTTGTGTTTTCGCAAAATCTCGATCAGGGCCTTTCCGGTGGGGCTCTTTCCTCCGACGATGTATAGCTTCACTGCTGACTGATTCCTAGTTTACCCGCGCGCCCGAGCGCCATTCGCCCATTGCTTTACTCTGACTTCGAGTTTGCTTTATCGGCGCGCGAAGTCAAGGGCAACTAGAAAGGAATGTCATCATCAAAGTTGTCGAAGTTAGTCGGTGCAGGTTGGGCTTGTGGCGCGGCTGCCGCTTGCTGAGGTCGCTGACTCGGTGCTTGCTGTTGTCCGAACGGATTATCGCCCATGTCACCACCCATCGCACCGCCGCGTCCGTCGAGCATCTGCATTTCGCTTGCCACGATCTCAGTTGAGTAGCGCTTCACCCCGTCTTGCTCCCAAGAGCGTGTTTGCAGACGGCCTTCGACGTAGAGCTTGGAACCCTTTTTGACGTATTGCTCAACGATTTCGGCGAGGCGATTAAAAAAGACGACTCTATGCCACTCGGTCTTTTCTTGCTGCTCACCCGTCGCCTTGTCTTTCCACGAGTCACTGGTTGCGAGTGACACGTTCGCCACAGCGTTGCCGTTAGGCATGTATCGAATTTCTGGGTCGTTACCCAAATTACCTACGAGAATTACCTTATTAATGCCTCTACTCGCCACGTCGTGCCTCCGGTCTCTGCAGGCCTGTTCATCGTTGGACAGGCCGGGTGACTGCTCGTTACAGCAGCCCAAATGTTAAAGTGACGCACACTGCGCGTCCTGCCCTCTTAGTGTATATCATGCCACCTACGTTGAGAAATTTTAGGCTGAATCTTCTAATTAGCGCAGTCTCGCCTTTACTCCACTAGCCGGCATTGACCATAATGCTTGGTTCCGCCGCAGTCATCCGCGAGACGGGAGCAGTGCGTATAAAACTGCAAAATAGCATCACCTAACCATTTGCCGCGAGATTCGCTGAGAGCCTCGCTAACAAGCCCAAAATAAGCCAAGAGTCCCAACATGGATCAGATCGTTGTACGCGGCGCGCGCACCCACAATCTCAAGAATATCAACATAACGATCCCGAGGGACAAGCTAGTGGTGATAACGGGGCTTTCGGGTTCTGGGAAATCGTCTCTCGCCTTCGACACGCTTTATGCCGAGGGGCAGCGCCGCTATGTTGAGTCGCTCTCGACCTATGCGCGTCAGTTCTTGTCGATGATGGAAAAGCCCGATATCGATCATATAGAAGGGCTCTCGCCTGCGATTTCGATAGAACAAAAATCAACTTCGCATAACCCTCGCTCGACCGTTGGCACGATTACCGAAATTTACGACTACCTGCGCCTGTTATTCGCCCGCATCGGCGAGCCGCATTGCCCCGAGCATAACCAAAAACTCGAAGCACAGACAGTCAGCCAGATGGTCGATCAAGCAATGAAACTGCCCGAAGGCAGCCGTATCATGGTACTTGCGCCCATCGTGCGCGAACGCAAAGGCGAGCATCTCCATGTCTTTAGCGAATTACGAACCAGCGGCTTCATCCGCGCGCGGGTCGACGGCATTGTGTGCGAAATCGACTACCCACCCGAGCTGGAGAAAAACAAGAAACACTCCATCGATGTAGTCGTCGATCGTCTCAAGGTCAAGCCAGGCATCGAACAACGCCTAGCCGAAAGCTTCGAGACTGCAATTCAGCTCGCCGATGGTCTCGCGATGGTGAGCCAGTCAGACGACCAAGGCAAAGAGCTTGGCAGCGAACACGACCTCGTGTTTTCTTCTCTTTTCGCGTGCCCTCAGTGTGGTCACAGCATTCAGGAACTGGAGCCACGCCTGTTCTCGTTCAATAACCCAGCGGGTGCCTGCACCTCATGCGACGGCCTCGGGCTAAAGCAGTTTTTCGACGAAAATCGCATTCTAGTCGATGAGTCACTCGCCTTGTCCGAGGGCGCTATTCGCGGGTGGGATCGCCGCAACCTTTACTATTTCCAGATGCTCACCTCTCTCGCCGAACACTATGGGTTCTCGATCGATATACCCTTTAACGAGCTAAGCAAAAAGCATCGCAACGCTATATTGAATGGCAGCGGCAAAGAGGTCATCGATTTCTTTTATATTAACGATCGCGGGGAAACGCGCACCCGCAGCTACCCCTTCGAGGGTATATTGCCCAACATGGAACGTCGCTATCGCGAAACCGAGTCTAACCATGTCCGCGAGGAGCTCTCTAAATATCTTAGCTCACAGTCGTGTCCTGACTGCGCCGGCACGCGGCTCAAGCGTGACGCCCGCTTTGTATTGATTCAGGGCAGCGACCTGCCCACGATCACCAGCATGACTGTCGCTCAGTCTCACGACTATTTCTGCAAGCTAAAACTCAAAGGTAAGAGCGCAAAAATTGCAGAGAAGGTACTCAAGGAACTACAAGACCGCCTCCAATTTTTGGTCGACGTGGGTCTTAATTACCTCACGCTTAACCGCAGCGCCGACACCCTATCGGGCGGCGAAGCGCAGCGCATTCGTTTGGCGAGTCAGATTGGAGCCGGCCTAGTTGGCGTTATGTATATTCTCGACGAACCGTCGATCGGCTTGCACCAGCGCGACAATACTCGCTTGTTAAAAACCCTTTTTCATCTGCGCGACCTTGGCAACACGGTGATAGTCGTCGAACACGACGAAGACGCCATCCGTAACGCCGACCATGTCATCGACATTGGCCCCGGGGCTGGAGTGCATGGCGGCGAAATCGTCGCACAGGGTTCGATCGAGGACATTCTCAATTCGAAAGACTCGCTCACCGGCAAATACCTGTCGGGAAAAGAAAAGATAGAGATTCCTGCGACCCGCGGCAAACCCGATCCAGACAAGCAGCTCCGCGTTCTCGGCGCCACTGGAAACAACTTGCAAGGGGTCGACCTGAGTATTCCTATTGGGCTACTGACCTGTGTCACTGGCGTCTCAGGTTCGGGCAAGTCGACGCTAATAAACAACACACTCTACCCGCTCGCTGCGAGCAAGCTTAATGGCGCAACTACGCTTACAGCAGCCAAACACAAGTCGGTAGACGGCCTCGAGCTACTCGACAAAGTAGTCGATATAGATCAGAGCCCGATCGGGCGCACCCCGCGATCGAATCCAGCGACGTATACCGGCATCTTTACCCCCGTGCGCGAACTCTTTGCCGGCACACAAGAAGCGCGAACACGCGGGTATAAGCCAGGACGCTTTAGCTTTAATGTTAAAGGGGGGCGCTGCGAGGCGTGTCAAGGCGACGGCGTGGTCAAGGTCGAGATGCACTTCTTACCGGATGTCTACGTTGCCTGCGATGTCTGCCGTGGCAAGCGCTACAACCGAGAAACGCTCGAAGTAAAATACAAAGGCAAGAACATTAACGAAGTGCTCGACATGACTATCGAGGCCGCCCGAGAGTTTTTCGACGCGGTGCCTGCAATCGCACGCAAACTCCAAACTCTCATGGAAGTTGGTTTGTCCTACATCTGCTTGGGTCAGGCGGCGACGACGCTCTCTGGTGGCGAGGCACAGCGTGTAAAGCTTTCACGCGAACTCTCAAAACGGGATACCGGCAAAACCCTCTATATCCTGGACGAACCCACTACAGGGCTGCACTTTCACGATATCAAACAGCTGCTCGCGGTGTTGCATCATTTGCGAGACCAAGGCAATACGATTGTGGTGATCGAACACAATCTCGACGTTATCAAGACTGCCGACTGGGTTGTCGATTTAGGCCCAGAGGGTGGTAGCGGTGGCGGCATGATCATCGCTGAGGGAACACCTGAGCAAGTTGCTAAGAATAAGAAGTCGCACACTGGCGTCTACATCAAGCAACATCTCGCCGCAGGCGCCTGACAACAGCCAATCCAGAGAAATTTCGCAGGGTATTTGTACCCCGGTTCGCGCGCTTTCTCTGGATTCTGACTCAATTCGACCGCTTTCGAGACCGATCATCGTTTAAATTGCACTTTTGGCGACTTATCCCGTCTTTCGCATTTCTTTTTCTGTCACACCTCTGTAAAATTCGTGCCGTCTAATAGTCATCAAAGTGCAAAGCTTTGGCGTCATGCTATGTGACGCTTAGAGGCGACTACTATTCGCGTCTATTCAGGTTATTCGCGTTTAACAAGAGATCATGCGATTCGAGAGAAAGCAGTACGAGAATCAAGCTGGCGTTGGAAAATAACTTCACCCAAAGATCATCGGGTTCATTTACGAAATCAAGAAGATAAAAACAGTTTTAGCGTCGGCAATAAAGCCGTTGCGAACTTCATCTATCAGGAGAAAGCTATGCAATTCCCACCCACAGCCAAGAAGCTGTTGCTGACGTCTATTGTCGTCGCACTCGGCTACTCGACTGCAGCAATCGCGCAAGATACCGCTTCTGCGATTCGCGGCAAGCTACTCGACGCATCGGGCCAACCACTTACCGACGCAACGGTTGTTGTACGTGATACGCGCACAGGCGCTACGCGCACGCTGCAATCAAACGCATCGGGCACTTTCTACGCGACCAACCTCCCTGTAGGCGGTCCGTACAATGTGACAGTGAATGGCACCAAGACAGTAACAGTTAATTCGATATCGCTTGGTGATATCTACAACCTCAGCATCGAGATGGGTGAATCGCAGATTCAAGAGATTATCGTTCTCGGCGGCTCTAACACGTTCGTTGACGTCGCGGCAGGCCCTTCTGCTTCGTTCTCTACTTTCGACATGGAAACGTCGGTTGCCTTCGATCGTGATATCAAAGACGTCTACTCGATCGATCCACGCATGAACCTAGACGGCGACTCTCAGGTTAACTGCGTAGGTAAGCACCCGCGTTTTAACAGCATCAGCCTCGACGGCATTAGCCAGAACGACCGCTTCGGCCTCAACAGCAACGGTTATTCGACTGCTACCGGCATGCCTTTCCCCTACGAGGGTATCGCTCAGGTCTCAGCGGAACTCGCGCCTTTCGACGTGACTTACGGCGGCTTCACCGCATGTAACATCAACGCAGTAACTAAGTCTGGTAGCAATGAGTGGACCGGTACGGTCTTCCTCGAGCGCACTGGCGACCAGTGGCGTGGCGACTCGCTCGAGGTGAATGGACAAGCGCAAGACTACTCAACAAAAGGCTACACTGAAGACGTGAAAGGCTTCAGCATCGGCGGCCCAATCTTGGAAGACAAACTTTTCTTCTACGGAGCCTACGAAGAATCAGAGCAGCCTCGCTTCCTTGCTGCGGGTTATGCAGGCTCAAGCAACGGTGTAGAGCGCCCATGGCTCAGCAAAGAAAACCACGATCGCATCGAAGGCATCGCCAAGAATCTCTATAACTACGATCCGGGTGGCCTGCCTGCTGACGGTACGCAAACAGACGAGAAGTACATGCTCCGCGTCGACTGGAATATCAACGAGCAGCATGATGCTACCGTGATCTACAACTATTACGACGGCGTTCAGCTGCGCTCGTCTGATGGCGACGACAACGAATTCGAGTTCGCAAACCACTTCTATAACAAGGGCGCTGTGTCAGAGACGACGACGGTACGCCTGCGTTCACAGTGGACAGATGCGCTGTCGAGCGAAATGTTCTACAGCAAAAACACCATGGATGACTCACAGGTCACTGCAGGCCCGGGTGATTTCGCTGACATGCAAATCAGCCTTGGCCGCGATACGGTTTATCTTGGTGCCGACGACTCGCGTCAAGCGAACGCCCTCAACACCGAATCTGATTTCTTCAAGGTTGCAGGCGAATACCTCTTAGGTGACCAAGTGGTTACCTTTGGCTACGAGCGCGAGACACTCAACGTATTCAATCAGTTCGTGCAGCACGCACGCGGTGGCGAATACGATTTCTTCGACGATTCAGCGGCTAACTCAGCTGCGTGTCAGGCACTCACCGCGCAGGGACGCTTCGACGATCCTAGCTGCGGAATGTCAGGTATCGATCGTTTCGAACTGGGACGTCCAAGCCGTATCTACTACGGTAGCGGTGGTGGCACAAACAATGCAGCTGACGCAGCCGCGAGCTTCGAGAACACGCTCAATACGGTTTACTTGCAGGACGAGCTATACCTCGCAGACTACAACCTGACTGTCGTAGCTGGCCTACGATACGACTGGTTTGAAAGCGATGATCGCCCTAACTTTAACCAGGCGTTCACAACAGCAAACGGCGGTCTGCGTAACGATACTAATATCGACGGTCTCGACCTGCTCATGCCTCGTTTGGGTTTCACTTGGGAAGCGAACTACAACCTAACGGTTCGTGGTGGTGCTGGCCTCTACTCCGGCGGCAACCCGAACGTGTGGATCTCGAACGCGTGGAGCAACGATGGCCTCACGAACGTGCAGCTACAGAATCGTAACTTCAACGGCGCTCGCTCAATCTTCAGCAATTGGGAACTCAGTGGCGCAGGTCGACCAGGCTACGATGTCCCGCAGGAGATGATCGATCAAGTAGCTGCCACGACGGCTGATTCAGCCAGCAACAGCTTCCTTTCGATCATAGATCCAAACTACGAGCAGCCCTCGGAGTGGAAGCTCGCCTTGGGTGGTACCTACACATTCGATAGCGGCCTAAGCGTAGATGCAGACTTCCTCTACTCTATTGCGAAAGACGCAGCGTACTATGTAGACGTATCACAAGAGCAAATAGGTGTGACGACTACCGGTCAGCCAATCTTCGATTACGCGACCGGCCGTGACAACTTCATGCTCACCAATTCCGATCGCGACGCAAAGTCTACGTCGTTCTCATTGGTCGCGCGTCATGACTATGACTTCGGCTTAGATTGGATGGTTGGCTACGCGTTTACCGACGCCGAAGACATCAGCCCAATGACTAGTTCAACTGCAGGTTCTAACTTCGACAACCTTGCGACTAACACTATTGTTAATCCTGAGGCAGGAATCTCTAACTACAACACGCCACACCGCATCACAGCGCGTTTGTCGTACGGTAAAGAGTTTTTCGCGGGTTATGAGTCTCGCATTACTGCGATGTTCTACCGCAAGCAGGGTCAAGGCCAGAGCCATGTAATGGGTTCGGTTGACCTCGAAGGCGATGGCGCATTTGGTCGTCACCTCCTCTACGTACCCGGCCCTAACGACGGCAATGTTGTGGTAGGTCCTGACTTCGACGTCGCTGCGTTCCAAGCTTTCATCGAGCGCGAAGGCTATGGCCAAGGCTTCGTTGATCGCAACGAAAACAACGCTGCTTGGTCTTCACGCCTCGATCTGCGTATCGATCAAGAGATCCCTACGTTCCTTGGCACAAGCAAAGGTCGTGTCTATCTCAAGATCTACAACGTGATGAACATGCTCGACGACAGCAAAGGGCTTCAGTACGACGCTCAGTTCTTCTCACAGCAGGTCGTTGACTCAAACGTCAACTCAGACGGGCAGTATGTATACAACACGTTTAGAGACCGCGGCCTGACTGACCTCCTCGAGAATCAGTCACTGTGGGAAATGCGCGTTGGTATCCAGTTCGAATTCTAATTTTTAGAATTTACAGAACGCTCTGAGTCGAGACTCTCTCGACTACCAAAGCCCACCTAGTACTAGGTGGGCTTTTTTTATGCTCGTGCGTTGCATTTTCCAAGATTTAATACTAACTTCGTAGCTAGCTTATGATGCAGTACCAACGCGTGTCAGAGTCCTTTCCCCCGCAACACCGACAGACACGCATTCCATAACAAGAAGACGGAGCACTGTTCAGTGAACTTACAACTAACACGCAGACGTTTTATCAAGGGAGTCATCTTCTCCGGCGCGGCGGCAACGTCTGGCGCTGGCGTCTACCTCGCCGCCAACGCACAGTCGGGCAATGGCGGAATGGAACGCTTGATATCACTCACGATCAATGGCCGCACTCGGCGCGTCGACGTACCACCCACCGAAACTCTCGCTAACACGCTTCGATACAGACTTAATCTCACAGGCACCAAAATCGGCTGCAATCGCGGCGAATGTGGCGCTTGTACCGTGCTCATCGACGGCGTACCCAATTACGCCTGTTCGGTGTTGACTCACAATATTAAGGCTAAGCAGGTTCTCTCCATCGAAGGCGTCAAAGCCGACGATGGAACGCTGCATGCTGTGCAACAGGCTTTTATTGCCGAGAATGCGCCCCAGTGCGGTTTCTGCACACCGGGACAGGTCATGTCAGCGGTCGCGCTGCTGGCTAACAATCCACGGCCGACGAAGGCGGAGGCAGCTCAGGCTATGTCTGGCAACCTGTGCCGCTGCGGTGCTTATGAACACTATCTGAATGGCGTGTTGCGCGCCTCGGGGCAAATAGCATGAGTACACACATAGGATTCGACTTTACGCCACCAGACGTGCCCGGAAAAGTTACGGGCGAAATTAAATACGCCGAAGACTACAAGCGCGAAGGTATGGTCTTTGCTCGCTTATTAACAAGCCCTCTGCCCAGTGGCAGAGTCGTTGGCATTGATGCCACCGAAGCGCTGCGCATGGATGGCGTCCTCGGAATATTCACCGCAGACGACCTCCCACCGGTCGCGCCGCCAGGTAATCCTGCGCTTGCTTCTGAGTATGTAAGCTTTGTAGGTCAACCTATTCTCGCAGTCGCCGCTATCACCGAAGAAATCGCCGAGTCGGCGATCGAAAAAATACGGGTCGATTTCGAACGGCGACCGTTTGTGGTTGACCCACTCGAAAGCCTCTCCCCAGGCGGTGCAAATGCCTATCCAGAGGGCAACACCCTAGTGCGAACGCAGGAGGAAGGCCCAGAGGGCACACCTATACGCGGCGCCGAAATTCGCGATATCAAATGGCCACAATCGGCAATCGATGCGCTCCGTGCGGGCAAAGAACCCGCAGGGGGTGAGTTCACAACAGAGTGGACATTCGGCGACCTAGATGCAGGCTTTGCTGAAGCTGCAGCCATTGTCGAAGAGCCGTTCGTCACTATCGGCTACCCGCACCACTCTCTCGAATCTCGCACCTGTATGGCGTATTGGGAAAACGGTAAATGCTATTTCCACGGCTCTTCGCAGAGCCAGAGTGCCAACGACAATGGCCTCGCGCGCATGCTAGACATCGATCCTGCTGACCTCGTGTTTATTAACGAAGCAACCGGTGGCGGTTTCGGCTCCAAGATTGGCCCCTACCCCTATATGGCGATCTCTGGCAATTTCGCCAAGCGACTAAATAGGCCACTGCAGCTGAGAATTACGCGCGAGCAGGAATTTTATATCGGCTCGGCTCGCTCAGGCATGCAGGGCTGGATCAGAATGGGCGTAAAGGCAAATGGCAAAGTCTCTGCCATCGATCTTGTGGTCGTGAATGACGGCGGCATGACCGGTGCCGGCAGCGGAAATTCCTCCGCACAGCATGTTACCGTTGCCTATCAGCCAGAAAACATGCGGTTCCGCGGAATATCTGTGTATACCAACACAACCCCTCGCGGCGCGCAGCGCGGCCCGGGTCAGAACGAGATGGCAGCAGTGCTTGCTCCCATCGCCGACAAAGCCGCGAAAGCCATAGGCATGGACCGCGTCGCGTTTCGCCGCATCAATGCGATCGATAGCGGAGGCTTTCAAGGTGGCGGACAGGGACCAGTTACCAGCGCCTTCGTGCGCGAAGCATTAGACCAAGGCATGCGCACGTTTGGTTGGGCTGAGAAAAACGCCCTAGCGAAGCAGAATGGCAGCAAAGTCAGGGGACTTGGTGTCGGTATCGGCTACCATGGCGCTGGCGGCCGGGGATACGATGGCCTCGTACGCATCGGCCCCGACGGTAAGCTCTACATTCATAGCGGCGTAGGAAACTTGGGCACCTACTCCTATGCGGGCACCTGTCGCGCCGCGGCTGAAGCGCTGCAAGTGCCTTGGGAGCGATGTGAAATTCTCCGTGGCCGCACAGATAATCACCTGCCTCACAGTTCGGGACAGGGTGGCTCAAATACCATCTTTACACACACTCGAACTAACTGGGTGGCGGCGCAAGATGCCATTACCAAACTGAAAGAAATTGCTGCACAAGATCTTGGCGGCGCGCCAGAGGATTACACAATTGGCGATGAACGCGTCTTTGCAAGCGCCGAGCCGGCCCGAGGGCTAACCTATGCCCAAGCCGCCGCCCGCGCGATTGAGTTGGGTGGCAAGTTCAGCGGCGAGGAGTATCCGGATGATATCAATCCGATTACCCAACGAGCGGTGCAAGGCCTCGCTGGTTCTGGATTAATCGGAGTCGCTAAAGACAATATTCCCGGCGAGGGTCAACCACCCGGAATTCTTGTCGGCTTCTGCGAAATCGAACTGGACAAAGACACGGGCAAAATCGAAATTTTGGACTACACGGCGATTGCTGATTGCGGCACTGTGGTCCATCCCAAAAACTTCGAGAACGCCATGCGCGGTGGCGCTGTTTGGGGTGTTGGGCTAGCAGCATTCGAGCGTCATGTGTACGACCCGCAAAATGGTCTGCCAGCGAATACGGGTCTTTACCAGAGCAAGCCGCCGACCTATTTGGACGTCAATGTTGAGACGAAGATGGGCGCGGTAAATATCCCCGACCCACAAAATCCTACAGGCGGTCGCGGCATTGGTGAACCTACCCAAGGGGCTGCCGCTGCTGCGCTTGCCAGCGCGATTTCGGATGCCCTCGACGGTCACGTATTTAACACCGCACCAACTACAACAGACATGATTATTAACCACTTGGCTGGCAATGATTACAGTACCAAGTATCTGAAAACAAACACTTTCTGAGGTTAACTATGCCATCTTATGACGTAATGCCAAATATGGAGCTGTACCAACCGGTACGGGTTGAGGACGCCCTCGACATAGCGAGCCGCTACGCAGATCGTGGTTGGTTAGTGGGTGGCGGACAAGACACTTACGGCTGGCTCAAAGACCGCGCGAAGCGCGCCGACGCACTCATTGACCTCAGCGCAATCGAATCTCTGCGCGGGGTGCGGGAGACCGCTGACGGAATAGAAATCGGTGCACTTACCACGCTGACCGAAATCGCCGAAAACGATCTGCTCAAACAGAGCTACTCTCTGCTTTCGAAAGCCGCGTCTGTCGTCGCAAGCCCACAGATCCGCAATATCGGCACACTCGGCGGCAACGTCTCGCAAGATGTACGCTGCTGGTACTATCGCCGCGGGCTGTCTTGCTACAGAGCGGGCGGGAATCTTTGCTATGCCGACACGCCACAGGGCATGAACCGCGAGCATTCGCTGTTTGAAACCAGCCGCTGCGTGGCCGCAGGCGCCTCCGACACGGCCCCAGCTCTCGTCGCTCTCGACGCGACTATGGTGCTGCGTTCGATTGACGGTGAGCGCACGCTGTCCGCCGAAGAGTATTTCGTCGGGCCTGCGGTCGATATCGAGAACACCACCGCGCTGCGCACGGGGGAAATTCTCACTGCGGTTAGGTTGCCCAAAGCTTGGGCCAATGCGACGTTCTATTATGAGAAGGTCGCCGATCGCAATGTGTGGGATTTTTCACTGGTGAATGTAGCAGCCGCGTTTCAGGTCGAGAACGGCACTATTCAAGAGTCGCGCGTTGTTTGTGGTGCGGTTCAGGCGACACCAAGAAGGCTGCAAAATGTCGAGCAGGCGATCCGCGGTAAAGCCAAAGGCGCAGTAACGGCTGCAAGTGTAACGGGCATGGCATCCGCAGGAGCACGCGCGCTTGCGCACAACGGGTTTAAAATTCCGCTGATGGAGAATTTGGTGAAACGCGCGATCAGTGCGTAAGATCGCGAATTAGCGCGACGCCAGTGCGCGCGGTTAATAGTGGCCAATAGCGATCAACAAAAAAGGGCTTTTCCGTTAGCGGATCAGCCCTTTTTTTATACTCGATAACGGCACTTTTCGCTGTTAGAAAAGATTCCCCACCCAATAGCCCACGGCCATAATGACGACGTAGCAAGCGAGGATGCCTAGAACGGCTGGCTGTAAGTGCGCGTGAACTTGACGATCTTTAATGTCGTGATCTTCTAGCATCTTATCCACTCCTTCATAATTGAACAGAGTATCCAGAATAACCAGAGTAGAACCAAGGTCGATGATCTAGATCACACTTTTGCTCCCGTGCCGCAGCAGGCTCATTCGCCGCTAGAGGCCCTGAAGCTTCTGTTTTGAGATCTGAAAGACCGAGTCAAACCACGTTTTTTCGTCGTTCAGATTCGGCACCAATTGAAACGCCTCACCCCCGCCTTCCATAAACTCTTCCTTATACTCGATGCCGATCTCGTGAATGGTCTCTAGGCAGTCGGAAACGAAGGAAGGCGTCACCACGGCGACTTTCTTCACGCCCTTCTCGATAAGAATCTCAAGATGCTCATCGAGGTAAGGCTGAATCCAAGCCTGATTGCCGAAGCGTGATTGGAAGGCGATGGAATAGCGGTCCTCGCCCCACCCCATGGCCGCGGCAATGCTGCGGGTGGTGGCAACGCACTGAGCGCGATAGCAGAGCTTGTTCTTGTCGGTGATGGTTTCACAGCAGGCACCCATTTCACACACTCCGTTTTTATCGGCGCGTTTGATATTGCTCTCGGGTAGCCCGTGATAGCTGAAGATGATGTGTTCGGCCTGCGCGTCGTTCACATGCTTGCCGATAAGCGCCGCCCAGGCCGAGATGAAGGCGGGCTCGGCATAGAGGTCATCGACGAATTTTAGATTGGGCGCCTCTTTCCATTTTTTCGCTGACTCGCGCACGCCATGGAAGACCGATTCGGTAGTCGCTGTGGAGTACTGCGGAAACAAAGGCATCACCAAAATATCACGGACGCCTCGTCGCTCGAACTCAGCCATCGTGTCCCAAATGAAGGGCTCGCTGTAGCCCATGCCGTTAAGCACCAGCACGTCCTCACCCGCTTCGTCATAGGCCTGCTGCACACTCTGGAGCAGGCGGTCGGCGTAGACCTTTAGCGGTGAGCCTTCGTCCATCCAAATCGTCGCGTAGTCTTTCGCCGTTTTCGGTGCTCGAAAGGGAATAATAATGAGGTTGCGAAGCAGCCAGCGACCCACAGCATTGAAGTCGAACACATACGGGTCTGAGAAAAAATACTTGTAGAACTTTCGCAGTCCCTTCGCAGTAGGCTCCTCTGGGGTACCAAGATTTAGGAGTAATATGCCTTTTGTCGCCATGGGGTCTTCCTTGTTTGAGACTTGAGCTCAGCGCAGAAGCGCTGACTTGCTTAGACTCTATTGTACGATGCCGCGCCCCTAAAGGGTTTAACGCGCGGGCAGAAAGTTGGTCCTGTTTTAGTCAGCGACCTGCTTGCGGGTGTCTTCCTCAAACAGCAGCTCCAATTCTCGGCGACCTTGACGGGCGATATTACCCAGCTCTTCAATGTCCTCTATGTGCTGGGCCGAGCGTTCGAGAAGCTCCTCGTCATGCAGCCTAAAGCGCTTAGCTACCTCAAGCGCTTGGCCTTCGGTGTAGCCAAGTTGCTCGAGCGTGTCAGTCGCCGCCTCTAGGCTACTTGCGAAAGTTTCGCGTACCACAGAGTCTACTTTGCGTTTGTAGAGCTCGTAGGCGTGAAACCGATCTACAGCCCGCGCGATAATCTTGATACGTGAATTTTGTTCGCGCGCGTGGTCAATTATCGCAAGAGACTGCGCTACGTCATTGACAGCGACCACGAGTATTTTCGCATGTTTAATGCCCGCGCTTCGAAGCAGGTCAATGCGCGTGAGATCGCCATAGAATAGCTGATTGCCGAACTGTTTAACGAATTCGACATGTGCAGAGTCTTTATCCATCGCCGTAAAAGGAATATGTCGAGCCTGTAGCAGACGTCCAATGATCTGCCCAAATCGACCAAAGCCGGCAATGATAACCTCGGGCTGATGCGAATCCCAATACCTGTCTTGATCGGGCCGCTCGACACTGCGGCTTCGTCCGACGCGTCGATAGAGGGTTACGAGCGGAGAGGTGAAAGCCATTGATAGACCCACAATCAGCGTAAGCTGCTCCGCAAGCGCCGCGTCGAATAGCATCGCTTGCTGCCCCTGAGACAACACAACGAAGGCAAATTCGCCGCCCTGAGACAACATGAGTCCGAGTTGAACCCCTTCTTTTAGAGAAACATGTCGCCAGCGCAGAATCGCCGTGATGATTGCCGTTTTGACGAAGACCAGCCCAAGCGCTAACACGACTATACGCAGCGGATTTGCCCATAAGAGTGCGAGATTGAGCGTCATGCCGATCGCAATAAAGAACAGTCCAAGAAGCATGCCTTTAAAAGGCTCGATATCGGATTCGAGCTGATGCCGGTAGTCGGAATTGGCGAGCATAATGCCGGCGAGGAAAGCACCTAGGCCCATCGAGAGCCCCACCGAGTTCATCAACACCGCGACGCCGATGACGATAAGCAGGCTCGCCGCTGTCATCACCTCACGGTTATTCGACCGAGCCACAGCAGCTAATACCTCGCTTAAACCGAACCGACCAAAGGCGACGACACCAACAAGCGCTAAAAGGGTGACATACCACGCTGGGGTCGTCGCACCGGTCGCGCCGGGCGCAAGCACGCTGACGGCAATAAGTATCGGGATAACCGCAAGGTCTTGCAGTAGCAGAATCGAGAAGCCTTTACGACCTAGGGGCGATGCTAAAATCCGCTCCTCACTCATCAGCTGAATCGCCAATGCGGTGGACGAAAGCGCGAGGGTTAAGCCTAAAACTAAGGCAAGCGGCAGAGCGAGCAGCATGGCCAAACCGAAACCGATAACAAGCCCGGTGAGCAGTACCTGCGATCCGCCAAGTACCAAGATGTGATTACGCATACTCCACAATTTCTCAGGAGCTAGCTCGAGTCCTATAACAAATAACAGCAGAATAACGCCGTATTCGGCAAAGTGAAGCACCGACTCGGGGTCTTCGATGATGCCTAGTGCATGCGGCCCAAGTACGACGCCTGCAAACAAATAGCCGAGTATCGAGCCTAGTCCGAGGCGCTTGAACAGGGGCACAGCAATCACCGCTGCAAGCAGATAATACAGGGCGTTAATCAGTAGGCTGTCGGTGTGCATCTAAGCTTCCCCGGGCTTTTTGGCCTGTAGTAGACATCTTCAGAAGTGCTGCAAGCGTAGTGTAACTTAGCAAAAGCACGTGACCGGCAGCTTTTGGGTGTTTTACCAATCGGCGATGCCACTTTCTGCAGTATCGGCTGAATGAAAAACGGAATCAGAATTATTTGTTACCAAAATGCTCACATTTTGCAAAAAATGCAGTAGACTCAAGTCAGTGTCTGTTTTCGGCTAGCGGAAGACAACGGCTTTTCATGCCTTAACCAGACAAATTTTTCCATTGGGGGAATGACATTATGAACAAAACTTCTTCATTTGTACTCGCTTCGGCAATTACAGCAGCAAGCGGCACAGCCGCCGCTGGCGAGCGCGTCGGCGACTTCGCACTAATTGATCATAACGGAGCCTTTCAAAGCATGGCATGGCATGACGACGCTGCAGCCATCGCGATCTTACCGCAAGCGGTTGGCGCAACAGACACAGCCTCGCTCGCAGCTATGCAGGCGCTGCAGGCAACATACCAGGAGCAAGGAATAGAGTTCTTCTTGCTCAATCCTGGCCTTCAAACTGACCGAGTCGCAGTCGCTGCGGATATCGGGTCTGTAGACATGCCGGTGCTTATGGACGACGCACAGTTAGTGTCAGAAATGCTTGGCCTCACCCGCCTTGATGAAGCCGTACTCTACAATCCGAGTACGTTCGAGCTTCTCTACCGAGGCCCCGCCGCGGGTATCGAGAGTGCGATAGAGCAGACCCTTGCCGGTGAAAAATTTGACTTAATTAGCAGCGCCACAATGGGCAAGGCTATTGATTACCGCAATGCGTCCGCTCACGCCGACCTGTCCTATGCTAATGACATCGCACCGATCATTGCCGAAAACTGCGCCGAGTGTCACCGCGAGGGCGGAATCGCGCCTTTCGCAATGGACAATAGCCTGGCGGTGCAGGGTTGGTCGCCGATGATCCGCGAAGTGGTAATGACTAAACGTATGCCACCGGGCCAGATTGACAACAAAGTGGGCCACAAGATTAAGAACGAAATGAATCTCAGTGACGACGAGATGCAGATGCTCGTTCATTGGATTAACAACGGCTCGGTCGTCGAAGGCGACAGCGATCCTCTCACTGCGCTCACCTGGCCCAATACGAAGTGGACACTCGGCGAGCCCGACCTCATTGTTAAAGTACCGGCCCAAACTATCCCGCCAACGGGCACAGTCGATTACATGGACATTCCCATCGATCTCGGCCTGACCGAAGACCGCTGGGTTCGCGGTAGCGAAGTAGTGCCGGGCGCACCAAGTGTGCTGCACCACATCATCACGACCGTTGTGCCCCCAGAGGGCGCGCCTGATTTCCAGCAGATCTTGATGGATATTCTAGCCAAACTACCGCCCGAGAAGTCATTAGCAATTCGTACGAAGCTCTTCGCCTCGATAGCTGCCGGCGAGCGCCCCGACATCGACGCGATATTCCGTGAAGCGCCTGAGATAGACGTTAGTGCCTTTATCGGCGGTGGCGGCAGCCCAGATAGCGCAAGCGTCGCGGGCTTCGCGCCAGGCAATGCGGTTGACTTAAACCCAGAGGGCGTCGGCGGACTGCTCAGAGCAGGTTCTACACTCAACCTGCAAATGCACTACACAACCTCGGGTAAAGAGACGACAGATGAAACCGAAATCGGCATCTACTTCTATCCGGAAGGTTATGTTCCCGACGAGCGAATGGGCGGCGGCGTAGGCAATGCTTTTTCCATTAATATCCCTGCGCAAGCTAAAGACCATGAGATGCAGCTCGTTACTTACGTGCCGGAAGAAGCTGAAATTTTCAGCTTGATGCCACATATGCATTTCCGCGGCAAGCGCATGAGCTTCACTGCTCAATACCCTGATGGCGGCGAAGAGCTCCTCTTATCGGTGCCTGCTTATTCGTTTAACTGGCAGTTGAAGCACGAGCTAGCCGAACCACTCAGAGTGCCAGCTGGCACAAAGATCGTCGCTACAGGTGCGTTCGATAACTCTGCACAGAACCCCTACAATCCCGACCCAGCAACGGAAGTGACTTGGGGTGAGCAGAGCTGGGAAGAAATGTTCATGGGCTTCTATACGTGGAAGAACGTAGAGCAAGGCGGCTCTGAGTAGAGAAAACCAATGTTGTGCCTCAAGGCGTTGTCAGTACTCTCTGACAGCGCCATCTAGCTACAACACATAAAAAAATGGCGGGCCTTTTTACAAGAGCCCGCCATTTTTTTTGCAGAAGCGCTCTGCAGACAAGGTTTAGCGAGCGGTCATCACATTTGTGATGGAGTCCAGTCGCACTCCTCGCATTCAGATGACATTCCGTTTTCCGCGAGCACTGCGAAGATAAAATCACGCCATGTCTCGTTAGGCTGCCACACCGTATTCATATCAGCCTTTGCTTCAGCGATACTTACTCCTTCATAGATCACGCGATAAAGAAAACTAAACGCCGTAGCACGGGCATTAACCTGACAATGTAGGAGAGTTTTCTTGTCGGTATCGCGGCGCAGCGAGTCGGCAAAAGCATAAAAATCTGATGGTAGAGGATTATCCCACGTCACAGGGATATGCATATACTCCATGCCTAATCCTTTCACGACCTGATCTGCATCGGGCAAGGCGTTCGCATTATTCGTGAACGCGATGTAAACGATGCGCTCAAAGCCATTTTCTGCAATCGCCGAAAACTGGTCTTTGGTTGGCTGTCCCGAACTTGCGAACGTTGCGCTGTACTGACGAAAATTAGTGATGTCGGCGAGTGTCGGATCGGTTGGCTCGACAGCGAACGCGTTAGTGCTCAGCGCGCCGAGAAGCGACGCTGTAGCTATGGCAGAACTAAGCATTGGATGCAGCTTGGGAAACAGACGTGTCATGGTTGAAACCTCATAAAATAACAAGTGAAGATACTATATCAGATTCTGGGGAAGACCTAGTTGATAGCGAGATTACCCGTGGAGTGAGTTCAAAATAGCCAGCGCCCTGGCTGCGTCAGTGGTTGGCACAAACACATGATCGTGAAAAGCCGCCGCGATAACATTCGCACTTATTCCCGCCTCGCCCAAACGGGTCGCAACCACTGCGGTTAACCCAACCGCATGCAAGCTCGAGTGCACATCGAGAGTAATGCCGGTAAAGCTGCCATCGAAACTCAGTTCAAGCTCGCTCGCCCGCTCAATCGGGAGAAGCAGGCTAAGTCCCTCGCTTTCTCTAAAAGTTGAGAGCGCTTCATCGGCAAGCCGCGGCGTAGCATCAAGCTGCGCAGGCGTAGGCGTGCAAAACGCCCATTCGCCAGAGAGCAAACGCGGAGCAAGTGACTTTAACAATTGCTGTAAATCGGTAACCCCATTCATCACGCCAACTTACTCTCGTTTCGCGCGCAGGCGCCAAGCCATGGGTATATCACTTTCCAAGCTGCCATCTGCATTGAGGATGCGACCACGCATTTCGCCTTCGCGCTCAAATCCTAGGCTCTCATAAAACGCGAGCGCGCGTTCATTGGATTCACGCGCAATAAGCTCCACTCGGCTAATATGCGAGCGCTCTGAGGCAACAATCGAGAGGAACTGCTCAAAAAGCGCGCGTCCTATTCCGCCCCCCTGAAAACGCGGATGCACAGCAATGGTTAGGTCTGTGAGTACGTGCGAGAAACAAAAGATCTCTGGCGAATAGCTGTGAATTTCAGCGACAATATCGCCATTGTTGTCGACGGCGACTAAGCCAAGACCGCGCGAGACCGTCGCCTTCAAAAAATTCTCAACATAGTGGCTTGTTATCTCGAAAGGCAGACGTGCCAGTCCGCCCGGTTTCTCTGCAATGTCTCGGTAGAGAGATAGCACCTTCGCCGTGTCCTCTATCTGCGAAAGGCGAATGTTGTGGTGGCTAAACGTCGGCATAAAACCTCTCCATCACCTGCCTGATCTCGTCGCCTTCGACGAGCTTCAATCCTTGTGCAGCAAAGTCGTTTAACTCATCCTGAGTAGGAAAAGTAAAATAGTTGCCTGCGTTCTCGAGTGCTGCTTGATCAATGCCTTCGGGCCGTTCTCCCTCATCTAAAGCATTGACCGTTTCAGCCAACAACTGACACCCCCCTTCATAAAGACCCAACACATGCCACAGGTAGGACTTTTGCCGATCGACCGCAAACGAGGACATGGCGAGAATACGACCGGTATCAATACCACTGTCGTCAATTGTGTGTAGCGTCATATTAAGCTCGGCATCACCGTTGAGCATTGCTCTAAAAGATGCCATGACGCCTTTATAGTCTGGGAGACGGCCAGAGTGAAGATTTATCACGCCGAGAGTTGGAACGCCGATTGCCTCTTCGCGCAGAATCACTCCATACCGAATCGACAGTACAAGATCTGGCGTTGTTGCCGAAAACCTTGCTAAGCCAGAGGTATTAATGTCGTTTAACTCCTCGATGGGCCCCGCAAGAAACTTCTCCAACCCCTTAAACGTAAGTAGGCTGGGAGCAGCTCCGCCTAGTCTATCGCAGAGGGGAAAAACGATATCGTTCACTAGCGTCTGCTCATAGAACGTGAGTGTGTCTAGCGACTCTGGGCGACGTTGTTGGCTATCGGACTTGCCGACTTGAGACGATAAAAAAACAGTCACTCGATGCGCCGACAGCGCGGGCAACAGGTGATTGAGGGCAACGCAGCTCGCCAGGTCACGATTACTCAGAAGCGTAATATTCATATCAAGCGCGCGCCATTTGGCACCTCAGCTGTTGGCATCGTTAACACCACGGCGCCGTTGGCATCGTGAAAGCCAGTTACTAGACACTCCGACATAAAAGGCCCAATCTGCTTGGGTGGGAAATTGACTACGGCAAGCACTTGGCGCCCCAGTAAAGAATCACGATCGTAGAGTTCGGTGATCTGTGCGCTAGATTTTTTTATGCCAATGGCATCACCAAAATCAACCTGAAGTTTATAGGCTGGCCTGCGCGCCTCCGGAAACTCTTCGACCGAGATTATTGTGCCAACGCGAAGGTCCACGCGCATGAAATCATCCCACTCGATAGTATTTAAGCCGCCCGGAGCTGGCGCCATCTCTGATTTATCCACGTTCAATTCGCTCAATGTCTATCCCCTTCAATTGCTGTGCAGGCGCAGCTTAGTCTAAATACCGCCATGTCGAAATCTTCGCTGCTTGGCCCCGATACACTTCATGCTCGTCAACGACATTCCAGACAACTGCATTGCTTATCTCGAACTTGCGCCCGCTAGCACTGACACGGACACCGCTATAGTTCTCAATGAATCCATTTCGGGTCACCTCGTAGAGTAGTCGGATGCGATCCTCGTCTCTAGTTTGCCCGGAAGATTTCCGTGAGGGTAGCTGAACGAAGTCCTCAAAGCTTCGCTCGAACAAAGTGAGCGCAAGGTCGTTGCCGAAATTGAAAAGTGGGTCGGGCTCAGTGCCATGCGAAACAAGCGCAAAATCCGCATTGCAGACCTGCTGAACGCTGGGCACATCGACGCCGTCTATAATTGGCCTTCCAAGAAGGGCGCAGTAGCTTTGCGTTAACAGCCTAACGTGCTGCTGAATATTCATTGAAATCTGCCCTTTTCGCGAGCGCTAGTCACGATTTACCTAAATCCCAACCGCCGAGCTATTCGCCTCACGATGGCCCAATAACTGGCATCTGCTAATTCGAAATCGGATGTTGAAGGTATCCAGAATGGAGTCCTAAAACTTGGCTTATTAGCTCGACTATTCATCGGTGTATAGTACGCACAATCTTCAAAATAATAATGGGTTACTTGTGAATGACGACTGCGCGCTAAATCAGTTTGGGCTGCGCCTCCATGAAGTAGATTCGCATGCCAAATAAGTGCCTGACCCTGCTTTATTGTGCCAAATGCTGGCATCAATGCCTCAGCCTCTAACACCTCTTGAATGCAAGCCTCATAATGGCGATAGTTCTCATAGCCGGATTCTAAACCGAAGTCCTGCATCGAATATTCGTGCAGCTTATGGCTGCCTGGATAATATTGTAGTGGGCCATTACTCGTATCGATATCTTCGAGCGCGACCCAGACTCCTGCCATGAATCCCTTTGGTATCGAATTAAAATGAATCGTATCCGAGTGCGTCAACTGGCGTGTGCCTATGGGAAAGTTAAGGGTCTGAAAAGGCAAGGCGGCGCGACCGTAAAGCTGCTCCAATGCAGCGAGCGCAATGGGAGAAACCGCTAATTGACGAACTTCGTCGACTGTTTTCCAGGCATCTTGCAATCGCGCAGGCGCGGTAGGGTTTTGGAGTCTCTCGGCAGGGTACAGAGGCTCTACTCCGGCAAGCAATCTATCGATAAAGCCCGCTTCGAGATCAAGGTCGAGTATTAAATAGCCGTTTTGCTCGAAACGAGCAATTTGCTCTTTTGTCAGTGGCGGTGACGACTTACTATAAGGAATCGACAAACCTTTATTGCGCGTCGTTTTCATGCTTTAGCAGTCTCCATACTCGAACCCTACACTGGGGTTAGCCACACAAATGCGCAAGGCTTAGCGAATAAAATATAACACAATGCCGATTAGCCGCCCTAGCCCAATAGCCTTATCGAGCCCATACAGACACAAGGACTAAGACCAATATGAGAATGCTCTGTTTCATGACCCTCGGGCTAGTCTTCGCTCTTATTGCCTCGCCGTTAATGGCCACGCCGGCACAAAAAGACGCGGCATCATCCCAATCTTCATTGGCAACAGGGCAGAGGCTTTTCCTCGACAACTGCGCCGAATGCCATCAGCGGAACGGCCGCGGCATCGAAGGCATCTACCCCTCGCTCGCTAGCAGCGAAGTGGTGAGCGGCAGCGGTGTAGATGTTGCGCTGCAGCTCATTATCGGCCGCGGTGAGATGCCCTCGTTTGCCAGCGCCATGGGGGCCGAAGAGATGGCAGATCTGATTAACTATGTGCGCAATGCGTGGGGAAATGAAGGCGACGCGATCGATGCGGCGACAATTGAGCGCCTGATAAAGTAACTGAGGCGAATGTATGAACACGAAGCAAAAGCAATAGGCATAAAAAAACGCCTATCAGCCGCTTTACGATCGCGAGAACGAAAGGGCTTTGAGAAAAACACTGCACTCACCTATTTATTAACGGTATCTCGCGCTATTGACCCACAGCATGCACACACCCTAAACTCATTTTACTGAATAGCTCTCACCTTTCGGGTTGGAGCGCAATCAATGTGGCTTCAATCCATGCGTCAGTCCTTTAATCCAGATACTACCGACGCCAACGAACTATCCAGTAGCGTTCAAGGAGAAATTGATCCTCAGTTTCAACCTTACCTGCGAGAGCCCCCTCGGATTAGTTACACGCAGCCAGAGGATCCTTGGTTTCGTCGCCGCCTCGTCTCTTCTCTAGAAGCGATGCTAGGTCGCAACAAAATCGAAAAAACCTACTATCGCCTTAAAGAATCGCCGTTTAGCATAAGCCAGTTTTTCGGTTCGGCTTTGCGCGAAGCAGGTATTCGAGTCGAGCTCGATCAGAGCAAGCTTGCTGCAATCCCGCGCAAGGGCCCACTTCTATTTGTTGCCAATCATCCTTTCGGCGTAGTCGATGGCATGGTGCTTTGCGACATCGCAGCGCAGGTCCGTGGCGATCTGCGAATTATGCTGCACTCACTGCTCTGTCAGGACAAACAGCTAGCACCCTATTTTTTACCTATAGATTTTACGCAAGACAAGCGCGCGACCAAGACCAATATTCGCTCTAAACAGCTCGCATTAGAATACCTTTCGCAGGACATTCCGGTGTTAATTTTTCCCTCTGGTACTGTTTCTACGGCCAACAAGTTCGGCTTTGGCGAGGTTGAAGATGCGCCCTGGACGACCTTCGCAGCCAAGATTATCCGCGAGGCAGAGGCCACTGTCGTGCCCATCCATTTCCATGGTCGCAACAGCCGACTTTTTCATGTCGCCTCGCATATTGCAGAACCGTTACGAATGGCGCTGCTGGTCAGTGAGGCATTAAAAAAGTTTGGTAAGACTGTAGAGGTCGATATCGGGGATCCGATACCGTTCGAAGAGCTAAGCACACATGAGTCTCGAAAAGCATTAACTGACTTTTTGTATGGCACCGTGCGCGATCTGGGTCGCGACAGTCAACTTAGGAAAGCACGCTAGCGCAGATAGGATGCACCGTTCACATCGATGACTGTGCCAGTTGAGAATTCCGCACCTTCTGAAGCTAAGAAAAGCACAGCATGAGCCACTTCTCTAGGTTCTGCCACGCGATTAAATCCGCTTTGCGCTTTAATCTCTTCTCCCTCCGCACTCGCTAAACGATCGGCAGTAAGTTCGGTATTAACAAAACCTGGTGCGACCGCACCGACGAATATTTTGTGGGGCGCTAACGCGACAGCGAGCGACTGGCTTAACGACGTCAGCCCAGCCTTGCTCGCCCCGTAGGCTGGCTTAATGGGTTCGCCGCGATAAGCACCACGCGAAGTAATATTGACTATGCGCCCGCCGCCGCCCGCGAGCATGTGCTGAACCGCGCAGAAACACACATTGGCGGGCGCGGTTAGGTTTGCCGCTAACGTCTTCCGCCAAGCGTCTTGCCATTGTTGGTAAGTCGTCGAGTCGATAGGGTGATAGTCACCGATGCCCGCATTATTTACTACGATGTCGAGACCACCTAACTCCTTCGCAGCGGCATCGACTACTAGACGCACCTGTTCGGGATCCGCAATATCAGCGCGGTGGATGCTGTGGCCCGCACCGGGCAGCTGCGCGAGCGCTGCGGCCGCTGCCGAATCGTTTGCCCGATACACTATGGCGACATTAGCACCAGCTGCAGCAAAGGCAGTTGATATGGCTAAACCAATACCTCGTGAGCCGCCTGTAACGAGCACTTTCTTTGCTGTAAAATCCACTGCCTATCCCCTTACGCGCGCGCCAATTCTAATGCGCTAATTATCTGCGAAGCGCGCGCTCAAAGTAAGAGGCGATTTAGCCTATACCATCCATTCTTGCCAATCGGCCAATCAGTTCTTCGACACGCGAACTGTAGCCCCACTCGTTGTCATACCAGCTCACTACTTTAACAAGGTTGCCACCCATCACCTGCGTCAGCTCACTGTCGAAAATACTCGAATGTGAATTGCCAATAATGTCACTGCTGACTATCGGCGCCGTGGAATAGCTTAGAATCCCGCGCATTGGACCCTCGGCCGCTGCGCGCATTGCCGCATTAATTTCATCGACAGTCACGTCTTTGTCGAGTTCAGCAACCAAGTCTACGACGCTGCCATCCGCGACTGGGACTCGCATCGCGAGGCCATCGAGTTTTCCTGCTAGTGCAGGTATAACCAGCCCGATCGCTTTTGCAGCACCTGTCGATGTTGGGACAATATTAGTGGCGGCGTTGCGCGAGCGCCTAGGATCACCACTATTAGGCGAGTCGATAAGCCGCTGACCCGAGGTATAAGCATGGACTGTAGTCAGCAGCCCTCGGCGCAGGCCAAAAGAATCGTTTAAAACTTTGGCGAGAGGCGCCGCGCAATTAGTCGTGCAACTTGCATTGCTGATGATGCGGCTGTCTTTTGTCACTACGTCGTCATTAACACCTGTGACAAGTGTTGCTGGAAGGAAGTCTTTAGACGGCACAGTCAATAGCACCCTGCTCGCACCCGCAATAAGATGTTTTTCGAGATCTGCGATATGGCGAAACACACCTGAGCTCTCGATGACATAGTCTACGCCGAGTTCGCGCCACGGCAATTTGGCAGGGTCGCGTTCGCTTAACACGCTAAACGGATCGCCGTTAATTTCCATACGGTCGCCGGTGACACTAACCTCGCCAGGAAAGATGCCATGCGTGCTGTCATATTTAAACGCGTAGGCTAATTGTTCGGGGCTCGCTAAATCGTTCACAGCGACGACATCGTAGTGGCCGCGTAGCTTCGCTATACGCATAATAGTGCGGCCAATTCGGCCGAAGCCATTGATCGCAACGCGGGGGAGTCGAGCGGTGATGTTTGCTTCACTCATCTTGTTTCCTGGTTCATTGAAAGTGGGGGCAAGAAAACGTCTGTCCCTACTAACAATGACCGTTGCTTAAGAGAATAGCTCGCACTTAAATCACGATTCGGTGATAAAAATTAAACCCATTAGGCGGTGGCCGATTCGCTCAGTTCCCATAGCTGGTTTGCCAGCGCAGGATCAACCGCCCACTGCGCAACACCAAAGTAACGAGGCGACGCCTCATCAGCCAAGTCAGCGACATCGCAGTCTTCGCAATACAATCCGCCCATACCTTGCAACATCTCGCTTGTCGCCGCCCACAGCGTTGTCGTGCATCCCTGTGTCGTAGATTTAAAAAGCGAGGCGGCGAGCTCTGAAAGATTGCCGTTTTCATCAAGCCATCCAAGCGCAACCATCTCTTGGTTATCCAAGTGACGTTGAAGAGGTGTCATGATTCCGCCTGGGTGCACAGAGAAAGCGCGCAGACCTTTCTCTGCGTATTTCATATCCAGGCCGAGCGCAAATAAGGCGTTGGCGGTTTTTGCCTGAGCGTAAGCCGTCCATTTTTCGTAAGGAGTTTGTTCAAAATTTATATCGTCAAAATTGACGCCACCTCGCCGATGGCCAATCGATGAAAGGCACACCACTCGCGGCGCGTCGGCTGCAAGCAAGGCGGGCAACAAGCCTTTAGTCAGAATAAAGTGACCCAAATGATTAATCCCAAACTGCGATTCCCACCCGCCCTCGATCTTCGCCTGAGGGCATGCCATGATGCCAGCATTGTTGATCAACAGGTCTATCTGCTCTTCGCTCTCAAGCATTTCGTCGACGAAGCGGCGCACGCTTGCAAAGTCACCGAGGTCCATCGGTAAGGGAATAACTTCGCCTATCTGTATTGTGCCAAGCGTCTCTGCCGCCTTATCAAAGTTGCGCACGGGAACATAGACTTTGGCGCCTGCCCGCGCGAGGGCACGAGTCGTCTCCAGACCGATGCCAGAATAGCCCCCTGTAACCACGGCAACTTTCCCGCTTAGGTCTTTTCCTGCCAGAATGTCTGAAGGCTCGCTTTTAGGGTCTAAGCCCGATCCTAGTTTCGCCTGAACTCGTCTAGTCACGTTCTCAGTCGCGTTCTCAGTCATGGTCTCTCCGTTTTCTTTTGTTGGGCGGAAGTGAAATACAGTGAAATACAAGGGTGAATTAAAAAAACGATTTACGAAAATTGAAAGAGATTAGCGCCTTCAGCAGCTGCGCCTGTGGTGACTCTGCCAGCTCTTTCTAGCATTTCTTCGGCTAACATTCGACTCAGCGTTTCCGTATCGTTCGCTGTATTTGCAATAAAACGGACGTTATCCTCGATAAGTCTGCCGATCACGATACCACGCACCGGCACACCACGCTCATGTATAACGGTATAGGTTTCGACTTTCGCGTCGCCTTCGGGCGTTTCAGTAAACCGGGGACTCAACATGGCGTCAATCTCGCCTTGGTAGCTCGCAGGATTTTCTCGTAGCCATTCACCTTCGATCGGTGTTGACGAGTAAATTCCCGTCGCGTGTTTGCTCAAATAACCGCCGTTCGCTGTGATCATGCCGAATGCCGCTCGCTCGGTAATCGCGCTGTTTTTGCGGCGATCACGAAGCAAAGAAACAAGCGTCGCAATCGCATGCATCGAATAATTATTTCCGGGACCGCCAAAAAATGGCAAGCCACCAGTGAGCGTTAATCCCCGAGAATCATTAGTCTGTATGCCTAACGCTGCGCAGGCGACCTCCACTGCAGACGGGAAACACGAATAAATATCGATGAGATCGATATCACTCATTTCCTTACTCGCCATGGCTAACGCTCTGGAGGTATTGATCTGCATCGCAGGAGAGCTGTGGTAATTGACGCGCTCGGTGACCAAAAGCTTTTCGCTAGCCTCCGCACAGCCATGCAAGAATACCCACCGCGCAGGATCGATACCCAATTCGCGCGCACGGCCGACCGAGGTCATTACCACTGCTGCACCTTGATCGACGCCGTCCATAGCGTTCATCCATTTCGGATAAGGAAAGCCGATGAATCGATTCTCTGCGCTAACGCGCGCGAGTTCTTGTGCACTGCGACGTGTTCCGTAAAGGGCAAAAGGATTCGCGGCAGCGACTTCGGTGAAAGGCGCAAACAGCTCGCCCATTGCGAGCAAATGCTGTTCGACCGAGTTTTCGAGCCTGCCGCGAATCGCATTCTCGAATAGCGGATAGGTGTTAACGGGAACGCCAATGCCGTGCGCAAACTCGTGAGCGCTGGCAAGCGCAGGACCAATACCGCGGTCCTCTATGCTGCCTTCATCCTCTTCTTGCCAGTTGAGTGTTACGCCTGCCCGCAGTGCACGCTGCGCCGTTTTTATTGCTTCGGAGCCCGTGATTAGCGCAACGCCAACCTCACCCTCGGCGATCCGCTGTGCCATCTCATTAATCATCGTTTGCGGCGTGTTACCGCCTACATGACCGTAAATAGCCCTGCTTGGATTCGCGTTGAGTCGGCGAGCTACCGCTCGCGGAGGGTTCTCCGCGCGGCCGAAGGGGTTGGGCATGCGTGGTCGATTAAACGAATCAGGGAAAATGCGAATAACTGCGAGGGTATCGATTAGCTGGGCAACACTGTTCGCATCGAGCCCGGTATCTGCAAGTGCGACGCGCGCAGCCTCAGCGGCAATACCCATGGGCGATAACGCCTTAAGCGGGTCATCTTCATGCCCCGTAAACTGCCCTGCACCAACAAGAATTGGCGTGTTGTCGCGCATGCTTAGCTCCTCTTATTTCCCTGATGCCCCTGATGCCAGCTGATGTCCGCTTAAGAGCGCTTCCCTCGAATAATAGTGCGAAACACAGCCTGCAGAAACAGTCGATGCTTGCCTTAAATCCGGTTGCCTTGTAAAAAGGGGGCAAGTCGACAAAACTATTGATCCAAAGTCCGCCGCACAACCGCACCATCCCCACAAACAATGACAAAGAGAGCCAGATGATGCAAAAAATATCGATGAAGAAATCCAACGCTCCCAGCATCTCGCTGTTCACACTCTTGTTCGGCGCCATCGTTTCTCTAACACCCACAAGCTTTGCTGTAGAGCTCGCGGGCGGTTTCGAAATCGTGCAGCTTGCCGACATGAGCTGGGATGAATCGAGCGACCGCGTTCAGCAAAAAGTGCTTTACGGGAATCCCGCCGAAGAAGGGCTCTATATTATTCGCGTGCGTTTCCCTGCAGGGGGCACAAGCCGTCCGCATTTCCACTCTCAAGACAGGTTTGTCACAGTAATCGAAGGCACATGGAATGCAGGCATCGATGCAAGCCATGACATGACCTCAACAACACCCATTCCTGCAGGTGGGTTTATGATGCATCCAGCCGGCGCAGTGCACTATGATGGTTCACGAGGGGGTCCGGTGGTGGTCGAGATTCGTGGCTTCGGTCCTGTATCGACTACAGGTGTCGACATTCAGCCGTAAATGCGGGATAAAGGATCAACTCACTCAAATTCTTACTAAATTTGTCGCGTTTTTGACGCCTGCAGCCTCGACCTAGAGGCTGCAACTCTTTATAGTACGCACCTTCTGTAAATCCCCAATAAAGAACTCTCGGCGATCGCGTGCTAGAGCATCGTTCAGCCGTCGAAAAAGGAATACCCCCAGTGATCTCTGCCGCCAACGTCACCATGCAATTCGCCGCCAAGCCACTCTTCGAGAACATCTCGGTCAAATTTGGCGACGGCAACCGTTACGGCCTCATCGGCGCGAATGGCTGTGGCAAATCAACGTTTATGAAAATTCTCGACGGCAGCCTGATCCCCTCGACTGGCAATGTCTCTACCTCGCCTAACGAGCGCGTCGGCAGACTCAATCAGGACCAGTTTGCCTTCGAAGAGTTCTCGGTAATCGACACAGTCATCATGGGACACAAAGAACTGTGGGAGGTTAAGCAGGAGCGCGACCGCATCTATGGCCTGCCAGAGATGAGCGAAGAGGACGGCATGAAAGTCGCCGAGCTTGAGATCGAGTTCGCCGAGATGGACGGCTACAGCGCCGAGAGCCGTGCCGGTGAATTACTGAGCGGCGCCGGTATCGAAGAAGAGATGCACTTCGGCCCAATGTCGGAGATCGCACCCGGCTGGAAGCTGCGTGTACTCCTCGCTCAAGCTTTATTTTCAGATCCGGATCTACTGCTACTCGACGAACCAACCAACAACCTTGACATCAACGCCATTCGCTGGCTCGAAGAGGTGCTCAACCAGCGCCGCTCGACGATGATTATCATCTCGCATGATCGTCACTTCCTCAATTCTGTGTGCACACACATGGCGGATATCGACTACGGTGAGCTGAGGGTTTACCCCGGCAACTACGATGACTTCATGATCGCCGCCACCGCCGCACGCGAGCGTCTGCAGTCGATCAATGCGAAAAAATCGGCACAAATCGCCGACCTCCAGCAGTTTGTGAGCCGCTTCTCGGCCAACGCCTCGAAAGCGAAACAGGCAACTTCGCGCGCTAAGCGCATCGAGAAGATTCAGCTCGAGGACATTAAACCATCGAGCCGCGTAAGCCCCTATATTCGCTTCGAGCAGGACAAGAAACTGCATCGACAGGCGGTAGTGATCGAAAACCTAAAGCATGGTTTCGACGGCGAGACGCTGTTTAAAGACGGCAACCTAATCATCCCCGCCGGTCAGAAATTGGCAGTTATCGGTGAGAATGGCGCGGGCAAGTCGACATTCTTGCGCTGCTTGGTCGATGCTATCAAACCCGAGTCGGGCAAGATTGCTTGGGCTGAGAATGCGAGCATCGGTTATTGCCCGCAAGACAGCACCGCTGACTTTAGCAACGACATGACAATCTTCGAGTGGATGACCCAGTGGCGCAAGCCGACCCATGACGACCTGATTGTGAGAGCAACGCTCGGCCGCCTATTGTTTCCAGCGGACGACGCCAACAAGAAGGTCAAAGTGTGTTCGGGAGGGGAGAAAAACCGCCTCTTGTTCGGCAAGATGATCATGCAAGACCACAACGTGCTGATTATGGATGAGCCGACTAACCATATGGATATGGAAGCGATCGAGGCACTTAACCTCGCGCTAGAATACTACGAGGGCACGCTCATTTTCGTCAGCCACGACCGCGAGTTCGTCTCCTCACTGGCCGATCGCATCGTAGAAATCAAAGACCAAAAGCTCAACGACTACCAGGGTAATTACGAAGAATTCTTGGCAATGCAATTGGCAGCTAAGTAATTTTGGGGCAAACGCCTTAAGGGCTCTCGCAATGCGCTATACTCTTAAGGAATGAACAACGCTCAAGACATTCTGCAATCAGTCTTTGGATTCCAGTCCTTTCGTCCGCCCCAAGACCAGATTATCGATTCCGTTATCGCCGGCGATGATGCCATGGTGATTATGCCAACGGGCGGCGGAAAGTCGCTGTGCTATCAGATTCCCTCGCTCGTTCGCGAAGGCTGTGGTGTCGTGGTTTCACCTCTTATTGCCCTGATGCAAGATCAAGTGAGCGCACTCAAGCTCTTAGGTGTCCGTGCTGCGTTCCTAAACTCAACTCTCGACCCCTCGGAAGCGGCCGAGATTGAGTCTGATTTGCGCAGCGGCACTCTCGATTTGCTCTATATCGCCCCCGAGCGCCTCAATCAGAATCGCACCATCGCCCTTTTGCAAAGCGCAACAATCTCGCTCTTTGCGATCGATGAGGCGCATTGCGTCTCGCAGTGGGGTCACGATTTCCGCGCCGATTATCTGCAGCTTTCGATGCTCGCCGAACTCTTTCCTGAAGTTCCCCGCATCGCGCTCACGGCAACCGCCGACGAGCGGACGCGAGGAGAGATAATCAACAGGCTTGGCTTAGAGCACGGCGGCCACTTTATCGCCGGCTTCGACCGTCCAAACATTCGCTACCGAATCGCTCTCAAACACAATGCCAAAACGCAGCTTCTCAAGTTTCTAAAAGAAGAACACCCGCGCGATGCGGGCATTGTCTATTGCCTGTCGCGCAAAAAAACCGAAGAGATCGCCCACTGGCTAACGCTGCAGGGTTTCAATGCACTACCCTATCATGCGGGCCTACCGACGCAGACTCGCGCCAAGAATCAGGCGCGTTTCCTCCGCGAAGAGGGCGTAATCGTCGTCGCGACAATCGCCTTCGGTATGGGAATCGACAAACCCGACGTCCGCTTCGTAGCCCATCTCGACCTGCCGAAAACCGTCGAGTCTTACTATCAGGAAACCGGCCGCGCGGGGCGTGATGGCATGCCTGCCGATGCGTGGATGGTTTATGGGCTTCAAGACGTCATTAAGCTGCGGCAGATGATGTCTACCTCCGAAGGCAGTGAAGAGCACAAGCGAGCTGAGCAGCATCGGCTCAATGCTATGCTCGGGTTCTGCGAAATAACTTCCTGCCGGCGCCAGGCGCTACTCGCCTATTTCGACGATCACATGCCAAATCCCTGCGGCAACTGTGATACCTGCCTGGAACCAGCCGACACGTGGGATGGTACTGAGTCTGCGCGCATGGCGCTCAGTACTGCCTATCTCACCGGTCAGCGCTTCGGTGTAAACCACCTCATCGATGTGCTCCGCGGCTCGGAGGGTGAGAAAATTTTTCAGTTCGAGCATCACACCATCAGTGTCTACGGAATAGGCAAAGCGTTAAGCAACGACCAATGGCGTTCGGTCTTCCGCCAACTCGTTGCCCGTGGATTGCTGAGTGTCGATCTCGAGCGTTTTGGCGCACTGCGGCTAGAAGAGCGCTGTCGACCCCTGCTACGTGGCGAAGAAACTATAGAGCTAAGGCGAGACTTAAAACAGAAAACAACCAAACGTCAGACGCGCTCGCCTCTGCCTAATGATATCGATGTAACGCTCTGGGAAGCGCTGAGGGACTGCCGCCGCGGATTCGCCGAGGAGCAAAACGTGCCACCCTACGTAATTTTTCACGACAGCACGCTTCAAGAGATGTGCGTCTCACTCCCCTCTTCACTCGAGCGGTTAGCCGAGATAAGCGGCGTCGGTGAGCGCAAGCTAGAGAAATACGGCCCCGCTTTTGTTGGCGTTATTAACCAGCACCTCGTTGGCTAGGCAAGATTTGCAACATTCGGTCACAATTGAGGCGTTGCTTTACGCATCGGCTATTGGCAACCTCTGCCCATGAGGTTCGCACCTCCGCTTGCACTTGCTGCGCCCTAAGCCGCAGCGGTTAGCTAGCTCTCCCCCTAAGTGCGAATCGAAATACTTTCACTCGTTACAGGAGCGAGAAACGATGCGTACCTATCCCGCGTTAGCCTCTTTGCAGGCAGCCATGCTCATAATAATCAGCACCAGTGTGCTGGCGGCCGAATATGAGTCAATCGGCACGTTCGATTTCCCCACATCGGGCTCGCCTCAGGCTCAGGTTCATTTCGAGCTAGGCGTGGGTTACCTCCACAGTTTTGGCTTCATTCAAGCGCAGCGTGAATTCAAGCTCGCACAGGAAATCGAGCCCGATTTCGCCATGGCCTATTGGGGAGAGACCTTTACCTATAATCACCCCTTCATCGGTGAGTGGGACGCACAGTCACCCATGGACACGCTCAACCGCCTCGGCGCGACGAGTGAAGAGCGTCTAAGCAAAGCCCCTACCGAACGCGAGAAAGGCTTTCTTCGCGCAGCGGAGGCCTATGCCTTTACACCCGGCACCGTAGGTAACCGCCGTACGGCTTGGATGAATGCCATGCAGGAGGTCTATGCAGATTTTGGCGATGATGATGAGGTAGCAGCCTTTGCCGCTGTTTCAATGCTAGCCGGTGCTACCGTCGCAGGAGAGGCGAGCGAAAGACTCAACATGCGCGCCGGCGCTATTGCGCTCGAACTGTTCAAGAAGAACGAAGACCATCCCGGTGCAGCGCACTATGTCATCCACGCATTCGATGATCCTATTCACGCGCCCATTGCGCTCGAGGCGGCATTTAAATACGCAGACACGGCTCCCGCCGTCGCCCATGCCCGACATATGCCCACCCATATTTTTATTCAGCACGGCATGTGGCCAGAAGTCGCGAAATGGAACGTTGCTGCCTTCGATGCAGGCGCAGCACTTTGGATGCCAGGCGACAGACCGAATGATCAGAATCATGCCGCCGACTGGGGCCAGTATGGCGATCTACAGATGGGCGATGCCGAACGTTCAATGTGGTGGATCGCGCGTTCCGAAAAAGTACTTCGAGAGAATCCTAACGACGCGCGTTCGGCAGCCACTCTAAACACCATGCGCGCCCGCCATACTATTGAGACGCAGCAATGGCAAACACGCGAACTTAACGAAGAGCTTGATGCCAACGAATTGCTCGCGCTGGGCATGAGCGCAGCAGCGCTCAATCAATTCGCGCTCACTTCGAGTGTAGCAGAGCGTTTATTACTCTTAGCAGACGCGAGCCCTCGCGATCAAAATCTCAAGATTATGTATCACGAGATCGCAGGTCTTGCCGAACTAGGCAAGGCGCGCGCAGGGGCAACAGTCGACGTAAGTTTGCAGAAATCAGCTGTCGAGCATTTTACGAATGCCCTTGAAA
>OLHJ01000072.1_pt1 | contig 40884 bp, 26 predicted proteins | sample 1609491 | NCBI WGS metagenome assembly OLHJ01 (sample SAMN05416861, study PRJEB24817) | seawater metagenome | isolation source: Sea water | place: Canada:Atlantic | collected 2013-11
GAGATGCTCAGGAGTCTCGTGGGCTCGGAGATGTGTATAAGAGACAGCTTATATTGTAATCTCTTTAAGCATCTTAGGATATTTAGCTTTTACCATATACAATTATGATAGTAGTAAAGGGCCTTCTTCAGAATCTTTAAGAGCAGCAGGTTTTTTTCTTCTATTATTTGTTCCAAAACTAGTGCTTATCTTTTTTATGTTAGGAGAGGATATTTTACGATTAAGCACAGGGGGATATCATTTTATCAGCAACACTTTTTTCGAAGGGAATACTGCACAGTATATGCCCGATCGTAGAAAATTTGTGAGTCAATTAGCATTGGGACTTGCAGCCATCCCTTTTACCTCTTTAGTTTATGGAATGTTTAAAGGTAAATATAACTTTAAAGTAATCACACATACTTTGTTTTTTGATGACCTGCCAGATGCTTTTGATGGATTTTCATTAACTCAAATTAGCGATATTCATTCTGGAAGTTTTGATAATCCTGAAAAAATTGAATATGCTATCGATTTAATAAATGAACAAAAAACAGATCTTATAGTGTTTACAGGCGATATTGTAAATACAAAAGCGGAAGAGATGGATCCTTGGATTAATAGCTTTAAACGAATTAGAACACCAAAGTTTGGGAAATATTCAGTGCTAGGGAATCATGATTATGGAGAGTATGTTACTTGGCCTACAGAAGAAGATAAGCTGAATAATTTCAATAATATTAAAGGGATTCATAAAAAAATAGATTTTAATTTAATGCTTAATGAAAGTGCTTTTATTGAAAAAGATGGAGAACGATTAGCTTTAATTGGAGTAGAAAATTGGGGTCATAATTTTAAGAAAGCAGGAGATTTACAAAAAGCATCTTCTATGGTTTCAGAAGAAGATTTTAAAATTTTACTGAGTCATGATCCAAGTCATTGGGAGCATGAGGTAAAATCACATAAAGATAAATATCATTTAACTTTAAGTGGACATACTCATGGATTTCAATTTGGTATCGAAATTCCTGGATTTTTTAAATGGAGCCCTGTTCAATATATGTATAAGCAATGGGCAGGAATTTATGAAGATATGGGTCAATTTATAAATGTAAATAGAGGATTTGGTTTTCATGCTTTTCCAGGAAGGGTTGGAATATGGCCCGAAATAACGGTGATAAAACTGAAGAAAAAGCCAAATACGGTTTAATGATTCGGAAACACTATATTTGTAATACAAAGTTTACCAATATTATTAGAAATTATGTCAAAATTTGGAGAATTAATTGAAGCTCAAGTTCCTGTTCTTTTAGATTTTTATGCAGAATGGGATGAAGCTTGTACAGGAATGCACCCGGTTTTACGCGATGTTGCAGCAGCTTTAGGAGATAAAGCAAGAGTGATTAAAATTGATGTAGAGAAAAATCAAGAACTTTCTGATGCCCTACGTGTAAAAGGATTGCCAACTCTAATGATCTACAAAGAAGGTGAAATGAAATGGCGCCAAAGTGGAGAACAAGATGCCAATACTCTTATTGGTTTGGTTAATGAGTACGTTTAATTAGTAGTCGAAGTCTTTTCAAAAGCAACTTTTACTTTTTTAGTCTTTCTAATTCCTAGGAAAAATATATCTTATTATTTATTTAGTTATAAAACTGACCTTAAATATTCATTCTATTTTTAGTTTGTAGGTATTTTAATACAATATCTTAAAGGTTAATCCAGAAAACATAAATGATTCTCGACATACAAAATTGATTTATTTTTCTCTTAGCAAAAGGATTTATTTTGGAATAAAACTAAATATTTTAAATAGAGGATTTAGAATAATATTTGATAGTTAATATAACGAATTCTCAATAGTTTTTAAAAAAGATTAATATATCTTATATATATTCCCAAAAAATTATATATTCACCAAAAAATAATTAAAAAAAGTATTAAATATGAAGAAAATTACATTTTTATTGATGGGATTAATGATTGGCTTTTCCGCCTTTTCACAAACCCAAAGAGCAACTGAAATTTTTAGCGAAGATTTTTCAAATGGAGTGCCGCCTGCAGGCTGGACCATAGATGCTTTACCAGCACAGTGGTCTCAATCTTCTAGTGAAAATGCTGGTGGTTCTGCACCCGAAGCAAAATTAACCTATACTAATGGTACTCATACCACTAGATTAATTTCTCCAGAAGCAGATTTAACTGGAGTTTCAGATGTATTGTTTTCATTTAAACACTTTTTAAATGACTATTCAGGAGCAGGATATTCTATTGGAGTTTCAACTCGATCTGGAGGAGGAGCTTGGACAGATGTTTGGACAGTTAACCCTACAGGAGATATTGGTCCAGTTGGACAAGATATATTAATTTCTGGAGGAGATGTTGGTGCATCAGATTTCCAGATTTGTATATTTTTATCGGGAAATATGTTTAATTTTGATTATTGGTATATTGATGATGTTGTTTTATTAGAGCCAGATAATAATGATGTAACGATGAGTTCAATTAATGTTCCAGCTTTTGCTGAAGCAGGTGATATCGATATCAACTGTACAATCAAAAATGCTGGCTTATCCGATGTTGATTCAGTAGATTTAAACTACCAAATAAATGGTGGAACTGTAATTACAGAAAATATTGCTGGATTAAACTTAGGAACTACAGAAACTTTATCTCATACTTTTGCAACTCCATGGGCTGGAACGCCTGGAGATTATACATTGGATGTATGGGTTTCTAACTATAATGGAGGTGGAGATGACGATGATACTAGTAATGATTTAAAATCAATGGATTTAAGTGTTGCTACACAATCTACACAAAGCTTGCCATTTTTCGAATCTTTTACAAGTTCTACTTGTGGTCCTTGTGCTCCTTTTAATACTAATGTATTTAATCCTTTTATGGATAGTCATCCAGACGATATTGCTGTGCTTAAATACCAAATGTCTTGGCCAGCACCAGGAGATCCATATTATACAGATGAAGGTGGTGTTAGAAGAGGTTATTATGGAGTAAGTTTTGTTCCAGATTTATATACTGGTGGTAATCAAACTGCTACAAATTCTAGTGCAGTAAACTCTGCTTATGATTATGAAACTAGCAAACCTGCATTTTTTGAAATGACATCTTCCCTTTCAGTTTCTGGAGATAATGTATATGTAGATGTGAATATTATGCCTTTTATTTCTGTTGATATGAAAGTAAATATTGCTGTTGTGGAAGTTGAAACTACTGAAAACACAGGAAATAATGGAGAAACTTCTTTTGAACATGTAATGATGAAAATGCTTCCAGATGCTGATGGTACTGCTGTTAGTTTTGAAGCAGGAACCAATACAGAAATAAACGAAATGTTCGATATGTCTTCTACTAACGTTGAAGATATGGACGATTTAATGGTTGTAGTTTTTGTTCAAGATGACGCTACCAAACAAATAATGCAAGCCACATTTGCTCTAGGGCAACCTTTAGGTTTAGATGATGAAAATTTGCAAAATGTTGGGATGTATCCTAATCCTTCAAACGGACAATTAAACATTTCTACAGATAGGGAATTACAAGTTACTATTCACGATATTTTAGGAAAAAAAGTATTTTCTAAAGATGGGATAAACACAGAAATTTTAGATGTTTCTCATTTAAATAATGGAATGTATTTAGTAAATATTTCTGATGGAACTAGTATGACAAGTAAAAAGCTTATTATCAATAAATAATAGGTTAATTAGCTCAATATTTTAATCTGAAATGTGCAAGGATTTTTGCTTTAATAAGCTTTAATTTTTGCACATTTCCATTTTTGGTTCCTTATGAAATCTAAAACTTTAGGAAGAACATACCTTAGTTTTTCTTCGGACTTTAAACTATCATGAAAAACTACAATACTTCCGACTTGGATGTTTTTTAAAACATTTTCAAGACATTTTTCTTTTGAAATTTGGGCATCAAAATCTGCACTTAATACATCCCACATAATTATTTTGTATCCTTTTTTTTGAAGGATATTAGATTGCATTGAAGTTAGTTTGCCAAAGGGTGGACGGAATAAATTAGTGATTATCGATTTGTGATTAACGCTTTTTGAAGTGTCATTGTGAAACTGTTTTAAAGCATCATCAAACATTTTACAATTAGTTATATAATCTTCAGTCTTAGTTTTCCAAGCATTTAAATGATGATAGGTATGGTTGCCAAAAGAATGTCCTTCAGAAATAATTCTTTTAAATACATTTAGGTGTTTATTAATATTATCTCCAATACAGAAAAAAGTAGCTTTGGCATTATATTCTTTTAAAAGATCTAAAACCCATGGAGTCACTTGTGGAATAGGACCGTCATCGAAAGTTAAATATACTTTGTTTTCATGATAAGGAAACACCCAAGTTCGTTTCGGAAATAACCGTTGGACAAACTTGGGTGTTTTTACTAAATATGGTTTCACAACACCTTTAGTTTAATGAATCTTCATCAACTGGAGGAATAGTGTCTAATAGAGTTTCCTGTAAATCCTCGCCAAGTAATTCGTTTTCGGCTTCTAATAAATCATTTTCAGAAGGAGAGAAGTTAAAAAGACGTAAATATTCATTAAAGATATCTGCTTCTATCATGGTGTATTCTTTTTCTTCAAAGATTACCATGACATCTATCAATCCTCTATATCTTCCTAAGTCACTATAAATTTCATCGCCTAAGGCTTCTTGTTGTCTATAGGATAATCCACTATAATAAGTAAGATGCTCTTGATAATGTTTCACTACAGAATTATAAACTTCTCTTGCTTTGTCTTTGTTTTCTATTTGATAATAACCCAAAATAAAAGGTTCTAATAGAGAGTAAAATTCAAACTTGTCAACTGGCATTTTTTCCATAGCCAAATCAAGGATAGTCTCTGCTTTTTCAAACTTTTCTTCTTGGATTAGAGCCTCTGCTAAACGAGATAAATTACTACGATAAGTAATCCCGTTTCTACGAGTTTCTACATCGTGATAAATGTCTGGGTCACCACTATTTCCCCAATCCCATTTCATCACAATATCATACATTTTATCGCTATCAATTCTTCCCATATCAAAAGGATTTCCTTCTTCAAGAGGGGTGTGTATGGGAACTAATTTGTAAACTACTCCTTCTAACTGAAGGTATTCTTTCATCCAGATATAATCATCATCTCCAAAAGCACCACCACTAAAATAGATTGGGCGTTCCCAATTGTTATTTGCGATAACATCGAGCATCATCATTCTATTTTTATAGATAATATTCCCTTTTAATTCAATGTCTATATAAGGAACAATTTTGTCAGCATCTTTTGGATCTACAATCCCATTTCTTAAAACCGCCTCTTTATCTACAGGGATTCTAATTATTTTTGAAGGAAAGGTGTTTGCAAATTTTCTACTTTCTAACTCCACCATGGTATTTGGACTATCATCTGCAACCCAATCCATCCATCTATTAATATCTATAGTATCCTTTCTTGTTTTTTGAAAGAAAATAAAGTCTCTAGAGCCGTATTTGTATTTGTCATGAGTTAATTGTGAAGGAATAGGGTCGCTAGAAAAAGCTTTCTTTTTCATGTCGTCTATATACCAATCTGTTTGAAATAAACTAGTATTAACAACCCTAACATCTTGACGATAGCCTTCAATTCCTTGGGCATACCATAATGCAAATGTGTCATTATCACCAATAGTAAATATGATGGAATTTTCATCGCAGGAATCTAAATACATTTTTGCCATAGACTGCGCAGTATATCTATTGGAGCGATCGTGATCGTCCCAGTTTTGAGATACTAATAGAACAGGAACTGCAAGTGCAGTAACCGTTAAAACAATAGGTATGGCAAGTTTGGGTTTTAGATAGTCTTTAACTACTTCAAATAAGGCATAAACGCCAAAGCCTATCCACATGGCAAATACATAAAAAGAACCTACCAATGCATAATCTCTTTCCCGAGGTTCAAAAGGTCTTTCATTTAAATATACTTTTAAGGCTAAGCCAGTAAATAGGAAGAAAATTAATAATACCCAAAAACTTTTATTATCGTTTTTATAATGAAAAACCAAACCTAATATCCCCAATAATAAGGGAAGCATAAAGTAGGTGTTTCTGGCTTTATTATTTAGTGCATCACTTGGTAAGTTTTGCTGTGAGCCCAAACGCATTTCGTCTAAAAAGGTAATGCCGGTTAACCAATTTCCGTGGACATCTGTTAACTCCCCTTGTTTATCATCTTGTCTTCCACTAAAATTCCACATAAAATAACGCCAATACATATATCCAAATTGATACTCAAACATGTAAGATATGTTTTGCCAGAATGAAGGTTTTTCAATATCTAGAAAGGGACCAAAATCCCGTAAGAAATTATCAAATTCCTCAGACCCTATTTTGCCTTGTGCGATATCACTATTAAAGCCACTAACTATTTCAACAAGTTGGGCTTCGCCAATATATTCTCTTTTTATGGTAAAATTAAGACCGTCGGTAAATTCTAAATAATTTGTATTGTGTTCGATACTCCACATCCTTGGGAAGAACCCTTTTTGAGCATCATCGGTGTTTTGTGATGCGTTTACATAATCATTTACGATAATGTATTTGCCGGTATTTTTGTCTTTTTCAAACTTTGGTTTATCATTCTTATATGGACTTTTAGGGTCTAAACCTACATAGGTTTCCGTAAATGATGGTCCATAAAACAAATGTGTTTCTGGGTATTGTTCTCTATTATAATATGCTAAAAGTTCCCGAGCGTTATTAGGATTATTTTCATTAATCATAGTCCCGGCATTTGCTCTTACTGGAAGCATCACCCAGCTAGAAAATCCTATAAATATGAAAAGAATAGAAAGTAAAAGGGTATTTAACTGAACAAAGTTTTTACTGCGAGTGTATCGTAATAAATAATAAAATAATGCGATAAATAGTAAGCCAGCAATGATTGTCCCAGAATTAAAAGGAAGACCTATACTGTTCACAAAAAATATTTCCGAAGCACTAAAAAATCGAAGTGTCATTGGAAGTAAAAGCTTGAAAATAAATAATAAGATGGCAACCATCACCACATTGGCAACGATAAAGTTTTTGACAGTTACTTTTTTATAGTTTTTAAAGAAATACAAGAACCCCATAGCAGGTATGGTAAGTAAACCCATAAAGTGTACTCCAAAAGAAAGACCTATAACAAAAGCAATTAATATTACCCATCGATCTCCTCTGGGCTGGTCCATGTCTCTTTCCCATCGTAATGCCAGGTAAAAAAGAATCGACATAATTAATGCGGCCATGGCATATACTTCTGCTTCAACAGCATTGAACCAAAAACTATCTGTAAATGCAAAAGCTAAAGCCCCAATAGCTGCAGACCCTAAAATAGCAATAGAATTGTCATTGTTGATTTTAGAATTCTTGGATACAATATTGGTTAATAACATCGTTAGAGACCAAAACATAAAAAGTATGGTAAAGGCACTTGCAAAAACAGACATTAGGTTAATGGTTAGTGCAATATTTGAAGCTTCCATTGCAAAAATGGAGAAAAATGCTCCGAGTAATTGGTATAGAGGTGCGCCAGGAGGATGTCCCACTTCTAGATTACTGGATGTAGTAATATATTCACCTGCATCCCAAAAACTAGCTGTAGGTTCAACGGTTAGCCAATAAGTAATTAGAGATATGGCAAACACTACCCATCCTAAAATATTATTCCATTTTTTGAAGTTAAAGGAACCCATAAAAGTATATCATTTTGATTGCGGCGAATTTACTAATAATAATTAAGGTAGGTTCTAAAAATTCATTCGCATCAAAATTTTCAGAGCTTTTCAGAGACAATAATATTTTTCGAAGTACTATCGAGATAATAAAAGAAAAATGGAAGCGGTATATGGAAAACTCTGGAAACCCTATAGGAACAAATAGAACAAACAATCTGTTTTGTTATAATTTTATTCAATAACTAAGGCTATTCAAAAAATTAATGTCTCACATCATATTTGTTTTATTTGTTTTTTTAAAGAAATGAATTTTAGAACATGCCTTATGCCCAGAGTTAAAAATAGGATAACGAAAAATATTATATTAATATTTTGTATAAAAAATTTGTACAAGAGAAAGATTGTGTTAAATTTGCATCCGCATTACGGTATTGGCCCATGGTGTAACTGGCAACACATCTGTTTTTGGTACAGAAGAGTCTAGGTTCGAGCCCTAGTGGGCCAACAAAAAAAGCCCTATTCAATTTTAGAATAGGGCTTTTTTATTTTTATAAAGTATTTAAATTTTAAAAGTAATCACGGGTCTATTGGCGTGATTCACTAAATCTTCACTTATACTACCATTGAAAAAATGTGCGATTCCTTGTCTTCCATGAGTACACATACCAATAAGACTCGCGTCGTTTTCCTTTGCATAATTTAGTATGCCCTTTTCTACAGAAGTATCGTTATAAATATTAAGTGTATAATTTTCAGTATTCATTTCTTTTATAAACTCAGTCATTTTGTTATTTGCCTCGGTAGTAGTAATAAAGTTTCCAGGGGTATTAACATATAATAAATTCATTTGAGCATTTACATCTTTAGCGAATTTTTGAGCTTCCTTAAATGAATCTCTGCTGTTTTCAGAAAAATCTGTAGCATATACAAAATTGGTAATGTTAAAGTCTTCGTGTTCATTTTTTATAACTAATACAGGAACTTTAGAAGTCCGAACTACTTTTTCGGTATTGCTCCCTATAAACATTTCTTTAAATCCACTAATTCCATGAGATCCCATAACCACTAAATCGATTTCTTTATTTAGAGCAACTTCATTTATATCATCATAAACTTCTCCATGACCTATTGCTTCATGAATTTCTAAATCTTCTAAATATGGTTTTTCCAATAATTCTTCAAAATGCTTTTCAGCTAATTTAATAAAGAAGAGTGATTCTGGCATTCCTCCCGAATCTCCTGCAGAAGATAGGTGTAAGGGCATTTCTAAAGAGTGTATCAAATAGATTTCGCTATTGTTTTTTTCTGCAATTTGTACAGCAACCTTTAGGGCATTTTCAGCTTGAATAGAAAAATCTGTGGGAACTAAAATACGTTTCATAAGTTTGGTTTTTTTGGACTAGTTTTCAAGTTTTAATTTACAAAATTAATTGGAAAGATAAAAGGTTTTTTTAAAATGTAAAAATGTACTATATTTGCACCGAATTATGATACGAAACTAGCTGAGGGGACCTAAAAGTCCCCTCTTTTTATAGTATAAATTGATGCGAGAAAAAGTAACAGAATTATTAAATAGAGCCTTAGACAACAATAAATCGTTGTTTTTAATAGATTTTACAATTACAGAAGGGAATCAAATTCACATTATAATAGATGGGGATCATGGCGTTACTGTTAATGATTGTATTGCTGTAAGTCGTGAGATTGAACATAATATAGATAGAGAAGAAATAGATTTTTCTTTAGAGGTAGCATCTGCAGGTGTTTCGGAATCCTTGATTAATACACGTCAGTATATTAAGAATTTAGGAAGAAGTCTTGCGGTTAAAACCAAAACAGGGGAGTCTATAGAGGGGAATCTTGTAAAAGCAGATTCTAAAGAAATAGTATTACAATGGAAGGCACGTGAGCCTAAACCAATTGGTAAAGGTAAAGTCACAGTACAAAAAGAATTAGTACTGGACTATAAAGATATTGTTGAAGCAAAAGTTATGGTAACATTTAATTAACAGAATATGGAGAATTTAGCGTTAATTGATTCTTTTTCAGAATTTAAAGATGATAAGCTGATTGATAGAGTAACGCTTATGGCGATACTTGAAGACGTTTTTAGAAACGCATTAAAAAGAAAATTTGGTGATGATGATAATTTTGATATTATTATCAATCCAGATAAAGGGGATTTAGAGATTTGGAGAAATCGAGTTGTGGTTCCTGATGGCGAAGTAGAAGAACCTAACCAAGAAATATCTTTAGAGGAAGCGCAAAAAATTGAATCTGATTACGAAGTTGGAGAAGATGTTGCTGAAGAGGTTAAATTGATAGATTTGGGAAGAAGATCTATTTTGGCCTTAAGACAAAATCTAATTGCAAAAATACACGAACACGACAATACTAATATTTATAAGTATTTTAAAGAATTAGAAGGCGAAATTTACACGGCTGAGGTTCATCATATTCGTCATCGCGCTATCATTTTATTAGATGATGACGGGAATGAGCTTATTTTACCAAAAGAAAAACAAATACCTTCAGATTTTTTCAGAAAAGGAGATAACGTTAGAGGGATTATTGAAAGTGTAGAGCTTAAGGGAAACAAACCTTCAATAGTAATGTCTAGAGCTAATCCTGTGTTTTTAGAGAAATTATTTGAGCAGGAAATTCCTGAAGTTTTTGATGGATTAATCACCGTTAAAAAAGTAGTAAGAATCCCAGGTGAAAAAGCAAAAGTAGCTGTAGATTCCTATGATGACCGTATCGATCCAGTAGGAGCATGTGTTGGAATGAAAGGATCACGTATACATGGTATCGTTCGTGAATTGGGTAATGAGAACATAGATGTAATTAACTATACCACTAACCTGCCATTATTTATTACAAGAGCGTTAAGTCCGGCAAGAGTTACTTCTATTAAATTAGATGAAGAAAATAAAAGAGCAGAAGTAATATTAAAGCCAGAAGAAGTTTCTAAAGCTATTGGTCGTGGAGGACATAATATTCGTCTAGCAGGATACTTAACAGGATACGAAATTGATGTGCTTCGTGAAGGTGCAGAAGAAGATGTAGAACTTTCGGAATTTAAAGATGAAATTGAAGGGTGGATAATCAAAGAATTTGAAAAAATTGGATTGGATACTGCAAAAAGTATTTTGGAGAATGACCTTAAAGAATTGGTTAAAAGAACCGATTTAGAAGAGGAAACGATTCAAGAAGTAATAAATATATTAAAAGAAGAATTTGAAGATTAGTAGTTAGAAGTAACTACTTTTACTCAAAAATAATAGAAATAAACAGGAGAAAGCATTTTTATGGCTGAAGCAAAAACAATGAGACTTAATAAAGTTTTACGCGAGTTTAACATATCGTTAGATCGCGCAGTAGAATTTTTAAGTTCCAAAGGGCACGAGGTGGAGTCTCGTCCTACTACTAAAATTACAGGTGAAGAATACCAAGTTTTGTTTGATGAATTTCAAACAGATAAAAGTAAAAAGGTAGCTTCTAAGGAAGTTGGTGATGAAAAAAGAAAAGAAAAAGAGGAACTTAGGCTTGCTTATGAAAAAGAGCATGAAGAGAAGCTGAAAAGAGAAAGCTCTAGAGTTATTAAAGCCGAAGTAAAATTAGATGGGCCAAAAACTCTTGGAAAAATAGATTTAGATTCTAAGAAGCCAGTTGAAGAGAAAAAAGAAGAGGTTAAAGAAACTTCTGTTGAAGAAGAAGTAAAAGCTCCTGTTGAAAAAGAAACTCCTTCGAAAGTTACTCCTACAAAAGAAGAAGTAAAAACTCCTGTTGAAAAAGAAACTCCTGTAAAAGAAACTTCTTCAAAAGAGACTCCAGCCAAAGAAGATTCTAAGAAAGAAACTCTAATAAAAGAAGCTCCTAAGAAAGATGTTGTTGAGAAAGTGGTTGAAGAGAAAAAAGCTCCTGTTAAAGAAAAGGTAACTTCAAAAGAAAAGCCAGTAAAATTTACTATTAAGACTCCTGAAAAAATAGTTCCAAAGGCTAAAATAGAGCAAAAGAAGAAAGAAAGTAAAGAAGAAGAAATTAAAGTGCCAGAAAAGGTAGAGACCAAATACAAAAAATTAGATGGTCCAAAAATTACTGGTGAAAAAATAGATCTTTCTCAGTTTAAGAAACCGGAAAAGAAAAAGAAGGAAGTTAAGGTAGATCCAAATAAAGAAAAACGTAGTAAAAGACGTAGAATAAGTAAAGGCCCTGCTAAAGGAAGTCCTCGCGGTGGTGCTAGTTCTCAAAACAAAGGACGTAAACGTACTACGCCTGTTCTTAAAGAAGAGCCTAGCGAAGCTGATGTACAAAAGCAAGTAAGAGAGACTTTAGAAAAACTACAAGGAAAATCTTCTAAAGGTAAGGGGGCTAAATATCGTAAAGAGAAAAGGGATACCCATCGTCAAAAAACAGAAGATGATTTGGCATTGCAAGATGCTGAAAGCAAATTACTAAAAGTAACAGAATTTGTTACTGTTAGTGAAGTTGCAACCATGATGGAGGTTTCAGTTACACAAATTATTTCTGCTTGTATGTCACTTGGAATGATGGTGACAATGAATCAGAGATTAGATGCTGAAACACTTACAATTGTTGCAGATGAATTTGATTATGAAGTTGAATTTATCAATGCAGATATTGAAGAATCTATTCAAGAAGTAGAAGATGCACCAGAAGACTTAAAGTTAAGAGCTCCAATTGTTACTGTAATGGGGCATGTGGATCACGGTAAAACTTCATTATTAGATTTTATTCGAAAAGAAAATGTTATCGCCGGAGAAGCTGGAGGAATTACACAACATATAGGTGCGTATAATGTACAGTTAGAAGACGGACAAAATATTACATTCTTGGATACCCCAGGTCACGAAGCCTTTACAGCTATGCGTGCAAGAGGGGCACAAGTAACCGATTTAGCGATTATTGTAATTGCAGCAGATGATGATATTATGCCTCAAACTAAAGAAGCAATAAGTCATGCTCAAGCAGCAGGAGTGCCTATCGTTTTTGCAATAAATAAAATTGATAGACCAGCAGCAAACCCTGAAAAGATAAAAGAAGCTTTAGCACAAATGAATCTTCTTGTTGAAGATTGGGGTGGTAAAATACAATCTCATGATATTTCTGCTAAAACAGGAGAAGGAATTAGTGAGCTTTTAGAAAAAGTATTATTAGAAGCAGAACTATTAGAACTTAAAGCAAATCCAGATAAAGTTGCAAATGGTTCTGTTGTGGAAGCATTTTTAGATAAAGGAAGAGGATATGTTTCAACTATTTTAGTGCAAGGTGGTACTTTAAAAGTTGGAGATTATATGCTTGCTGGACAACATAGTGGTAAAGTAAAAGTGATGCATGACGAAAGAGGACGTAAAATTAAAGAAGCAGGACCAGCAATGCCAGTTTCTATTTTAGGTTTAGATGGAGCGCCACAAGCAGGAGATAAATTTAATGTCTTTAAAGATGAGCGAGAAGCTAAAGCAATCGCAACAAAACGGACACAATTACAAAGAGAACAATCTGTTAGAACACAACGACATATTACTCTAGATGAAATTGGAAGACGTATTGCTTTAGGAGACTTTAAAGAATTAAATATAATTCTAAAAGGGGATGTTGATGGTTCTGTGGAAGCGTTAACAGATTCTTTCTTAAAACTTTCTACTGAAGAAATACAAATAAACATTATACATAAAGGAGTTGGTGCTATTACTGAAAGTGATGTGTTATTAGCTTCTGCATCAGATGCAATCATTATTGGGTTTAATGTGCGACCTATGGGTAAAGCACGACAGATAGCGGATAAAGAAGAAATTGATATTAGAATGTATTCTATTATCTATGCAGCTATTAATGACCTTAAAGATGCAATGGAAGGTATGCTTTCTCCAGTAATGAAAGAAGAAATTTCAGGTACTGCAGAAATACGTGAAACTTTTAAAATATCTAAAGTTGGAACTATTGCTGGTTGTATGGTGTTAAGTGGTAAAATAATTAGAGACTCTGGAATTCGTTTAATAAGAGAAGGTGTAGTAGTTTATACCGGTGAGCTTTCTTCATTAAAACGATTTAAAGATGATGCTAAAGAAGTAGCAAAAGGATATGATTGTGGTATGCAAGTTAAAAACTACAATGATATTAAGGAAGGCGATATTATAGAGTCCTTTAGAGAAGTAGCTATTAAGAAAAAACTGAAATAGTATATTAATATAGAATAAAAAAACGGCTTTTATAGCCGTTTTTTTTATGCCTTTTTTTAAGGAAATAGAATTAGCTAATATTTTTTTATTAGTATGAGTATTATCATATTTTATTAGCCAAACAAAGAATAATTTTACAGTATTAAATTTTTAGATAGCGACATATATTAATTTTTAAAGTATAGAATTTTTAACATTAGTTTAATTAAATCAGACAGTTATGAGAAATTATTTTTTAACAATTTGTTTTTTATTTGCAAGTCTTACCATTTTTGCCCAAGCAGGACACATAATGCAAGGAGTTGGGGCAGTAAATATGTCTATGGGAGGAGCTGCAACTGCACAGCCATTGGATATAAATGGTGCTATGCAATGGAATCCTGCAACGCTTTCTGAGTTTGACGGGAAAATATTATCTTTTAATATTGGAGCATTCTTTTCTTCACCTGAATTAAGTTCTTCTCTGCCAGAAGGGGCTATGGGACCAGGTTCACCTGGTGTAAGTGGAGTTACTGAAGATGATCGAGGAACATCTGCAATGCCTTCATTGGCTTTTCTTTGGGGGAAAGAAGGAAGTAAACATACTTTTGGAGTTTCTGCTTTTGGTATTAGTGGTTTTGGTGTTACATTTAATGAAGAAACCAATTTGCCATTTGATGGAGAAGGAAATCCAAACCCAAATTGGGATCCAAATAATTCTAATCCTATTAATTATCCCCAAGCATTTGGTGGATTTGGACATATAGAATCTGATTATATGTTACTTCAAATTGGATTAAGTTATGCTTTTGAAATATCAGATCAATTTTCTATAGGGATACAACCTAATTTCAACTATGCATCCTTAGAGTTAGCTCCTAATCCAGTTTCAGCACCAGATTTTCCACCTCCGTTTGGAACAGGAAAAGGGTATCCTACAACAGATAAAGCATCAGCTTTTGGTTATGGTGGACAAGTTGGAGTCTTTTACGATTCTGGAGGTGTATTGAAGTTAGGCGCTTCTTATAAGTCTAAACAATATTTTGGAGATTTTGATTTCGATCAAAACTATGTGGATGGCACAGATGCCCCAAATGTTAAGTTTAATATGAATTACCCAGCTATTTACTCTGTTGGTTTGGGCTTATCTGGAGGAAAGTTTGATTTTGCTTTAGATTATAGATATGTTGATTATGAAAACACCGAAGGATTTGAAGAAAGCGGTTGGCAAATTGCAACAAGTGGACCTGCTCAAGGATTTCCTACCGGAGCTGTAAATGGGTTTGGGTGGAAAAGCATGTCAATTCTTTCTGTAGGTTTACAATATCAAGCAACAGAGAAGCTGCCAATACGAGTAGGGTATACTTATAGTTCTAATCCTATAGAGGATGAACTAGCGTTTTATTCCATTCCGGCTACAGCAGTTATTGAAAATGCTGCGCAAATTGGCTTTAGTTATATCATAAATAATAAGATAGATGTAAGTGCTGTATATCACTATGGATTTAGAGGAAATGGTGCTTCTGGGAATTTATTAAATCCTCAAATGATAACTCCAGACAATCCTTTAGGTAAAGTGCCAGGGACATCTGTATCTTATGACATGTCAACATCAATGATTCAATTTGGAATTAATTATAGTTTTGGGAACAGCAATACTGAAACTCCAGAACCAGTAGAATAAGCTTTGTTTCAGAAACAAAATAAAAGTCCCTTTTCTCTCTAATATTAAGAGTTGAAAAGGGACTTTTCTTTATCAAGATTTTTTTAATCTCTACCTGGCTTTAAAATAAATGCAGCAGGAAATTTCTCTTTTATTTCTAATCTAGCTCGATCTGCTTCTAGTCTTGTACTATAACTTCCTACCCAAACCTTGTAATTAGGTGTTTCATATTCTATAGAAGCTGGCCATGTTTGAAAACTATTTCTATATTCTTTTATAATAGAATTCGCTTTTGATAATTCACCATAATACAATTGGATTGTAAATCCTACAGCTAATTTATTATCTTTTTCTAAATTCTTTTTTAAGTTTAGTATTTGAGGGACTTTGTCATCTTCATTTATAGTAATTGCCGCCTCTTGTGCTTGTACATTCAATGAAATAACAGTAATAAGGATACTGAAAATGATTGCTTTATAAGAAAATGAAACTTTCATATATTGTTTTATGGGTACAAATGTAATATATATAAACTCTTAATTAATCAAATATATTATTTAGATTAATTATAAATTAGAAATTAACACTTTATTAGAATTTCTAAAATCGAAGGAATATATTACTTTCGTGCCTTTAATAGAAGGGTGTAAATGTCTTTAAGACTATTTGCTTGTAAATGAGTAAATTACGCATTTCTTTTGACAATAAATTTTAACCATAAGTATGAAAAAGGTGAACTACCGAAATTTATCCTCACAATTGTCAATTTTATCGTTGGCGATATTGCTAGCTTTTTCAACTTTCACATTTGCTCAAGAAAGCGGAGATGTGGTAGCTGGAGAGTCTTTGTTTAAAGCAAATTGTGCTGCTTGTCATAAATTAGACAAAAAAGGAGTTGGACCTGCGCTTAGAGGTGTTGCAGATAAATATGATCGTGATTGGCTTTATAAGTGGATTAAAGATAGTCAGGGATTAATAAAGTCTGGCGATTCTAAAGCAGCAACAATTTTTGCAGAAAATAATAATTCTGTAATGACTTCCTTTCCTGGTTTATCCAATGAAGATATTGATAATATTTTAGCTTACTCTAGTCAGCCAAAACCTGCTCCTAAAGTACCAGCAACTGTTTCGGTTGCAGATAATGGTGATAATGGTATAAATCAGAATATAATTATTGGAGCTCTAGCTTTAGTGTTTCTGTTGCTAGTGATCATGTTTTATTTGGTTTCTAAGACATTAAAAAATTTAAAAATTGCATCAGGCCAAGAAATTGAAAGCGAATCACGTCTTCCATTATGGAAAGCTTTTGTTCAGAATCAATTTTTAATGTTGGTTTCTTCTATATTTATGCTTTTAGTTGCTGCATATTTTATGTTTGGATTCTTTATGCAAATAGGCATTGACCAAGGATATGCACCAGTACAACCGATTCATTATTCTCATAAGATTCACGCAGGAGACAATAAGATCGACTGTAATTACTGTCATTCTTCAGCTAGAAAAAGTAAAACCTCTGGAATTCCATCTTTAAATGTTTGTATGAATTGTCATAAAAACATTTCAGAATATACGGGTCCAGAAGATTTAGCTAAGGGATATACCACAGAATTCTATAACGATCAAATTGCAAAATTATACGATGCGGTAGGTTGGGATGTAGACGATCAATCTTATACAGGAGAAGAAAAACCAGTAAAATGGATTCGTATTCATAATTTACCAGACTTTGTATATTTTAACCATTCACAGCATGTTACTGTAGCTGGTGTTGAATGTCAGACTTGTCATGGTCCTGTAGAGGAAATGGAGATTTTGGAACAGCATTCTCCACTAACCATGCGCTGGTGTATAGACTGTCATAAAGAAACAAATGTTGATATTAAAGGCAATGATTACTACGAAAAAATTCATAAAGAACTCTCAAAGAAATATGGTGTAGAACGAGTAACGGCTGCAGATATGGGAGGAAGAGAATGTGGTAAATGTCACTATTAAGAGTATAAAAATTAAAAAATAATAAATGGCATCAAACAAGAAATACTGGAAAAGTGTTGAAGAACTAGACGAAAATAGTTCAATTGTTAAGTCACTGCAACAAAATGAATTTGTTGAAGCAATACCTGTTGATGAATTTTTAGGAGATAAAGAAACTCTAGAAAATTCTTCAACTACTCGTCGAGATTTCCTTAAATATGTTGGATTTTCAACCGCTGCAGCTTCTTTAGTTGCTTGTGAGGGTCCTATAAGAAAATCTATTCCTTATGTTGTACAACCAGATGAAATAATTGCTGGTAAAGCAAATTATTATGCTTCTACTATAGCGGATGGATTCGATTTTGCTAATATACTTGTAAAAACTAGAGAAGGTCGTCCTATTAAAATAGAACGAAACTTGCTTTCTGAAAATAACGGAAGTGTTAATGCAAGAGTTCATGCATCTGTTTTATCATTATATGATGCAAACAGATTACAAGCTCCTTCTATAGATGGTGAAGATGTTTCTTGGGAAGATTTTGAATCTGCTCTTTCTGCTAAGTTAAATGAAAATAGCGGTGAAGAGATTGTTTTGTTGACTCAAACATTCGCAAGTCCTTCAACTTCAAAATTAATAAAAGAATTTACTACAAAGTATTCTAATGTACGTCATGTAATTTACGATACGGTTTCTTCTTCAGAAGCATTGGATGCTTTTAATACAAAATATGGAGTTCGTGCTCTAGCAGATTACGATTTTTCAAATGCTGAAGTTATTGTATCTGTAGGTGCTGATTTCTTAGGAGACTGGCAAGGTGGAGGATATGAATCTTCTTATTCAAAAGGGCGTATTCCAAGTGAAGGAAAAATGTCTCGTCATTATCAGTTTGAAGCAAATATGTCTCTTTCTGGTGCAAATTCAGACAAGCGTGTACCAGCAACTCCATCTCAGCAATTACAAATTTTAAATGCTTTAACAGGTGGTAGTGTGTCAGGTCTCCCTGAAAATATTGCAAATACTGTTTCAAAAGCAAAAACAGCATTACAAAAAGCTGGAAACAAAGGTGTGATTATAACTGGCTTACCAGATGTAAGTGCACAAGCTAAAGTACTTACCTATAATGAAGGTGTTGCGAGTGTTGTTATGGATACTGCAAAACCAAAAATGATCCGTAAAGGAAATACTGCTGAAGTAATGAGCGTTTTAAATGGCGTTATTTCAGGAAGTATTAAAGGATTGATAACAGTAGGAGTTGATCCGGTTTATTCTTTTCCAAATAATATAGAATTTGTTGAGGCTTATTCTAATTTAGATGTAAAAGTTGCCTTCACAATGAAAGAAGATGCAACTGCAGAATTAGCTGAATTTGTTGCTGCTACTCCGCATTACTTAGAGTCTTGGGGAGATACACAAATTAAAAAAGGAACATTTGGTTTAATGCAACCTACAATTCGTCCTTTATTTGACACAAAACAATTTCAGGATTGCCTTTTAGTATTAATTGGTAATTCAAAAACATATTACGATTATATTCAAGATACTTGGAGTACATCCATACTTGGAGGTTCTTCTTGGAACGATGCATTACATGATGGTTTATTTAGTAGTGATGTTACAGTGGAAAATGAAGAATTACCGCTAACTGAAGGAAGTGAAGAAAGTCAAAGTTCTCATGGAGCGATGTCTATTTCTTCTCAAGAAGAAGGCTTAGAGCTTACCTTGTATACTAAAACTGCAATGGGAGATGGGCAACAGGCAAATAATCCTTGGTTGCAAGAAATGCCTGATCCAATTACTAGAGCATCCTGGGATAATTATTTAACTGTTTCTGGAGCAGACGCTGCTGAAATGGGATTGATGAACAAGAATGTTGCTAACGGTGGATTAAACGGTAGTTATGTAAATATAAATCTAGGAGATGTTGTTTTAGAAAACGTACCTGTTTTAATACAGCCAGGACAAGCAAAGGGATCTGTTGGATTGGCTTTGGGTTATGGTAAAACAGCAGCTATTCAATCTGAAATGCAAACTGGAGTAAATGCATATACATTATATCAGGGCTTTTCTTCAGTGCAAAATGTAACTTTAGAAAAAGTTTCTGGAGAGCATGAATTTGCTTGTGTACAATTACAAAATACAATGATGGGAAGGGATATCATTCGTGAGACTTCCTTAGAGATATTTAATACAAAAGATAAAAGCGAATGGAATGCAATGCCTATGGTTTCAAAAGACCATAAAGAAATTGCAGTAACCGATCCTAATGCTGATTTATGGACTTCGTTTGATCGTTCTATAGGACATCATTTTAATCTTTCTGTAGATTTAAATGCTTGTACAGGATGTGGAGCTTGTGTTATAGCTTGTCACGCTGAAAATAATGTGCCGGTAGTTGGTAAATTAGAAGTTCGAAGAAGTCGTGATATGCACTGGTTGCGTATTGATAGATATTACTCAAGTGAAGAATCTTTTGAAGGTGATTTAGAGAAAAAAGAAGCTTCAAATGGCTTATTAGGTGAAACAGGAGTTAAAGGAACTTTGATTTCGATGGAAGACCCTTCTGCTAATCCAGAAGTTGCTTTTCAGCCTGTAATGTGTCAGCATTGTAACCATGCGCCTTGTGAAACTGTATGTCCAGTAGCAGCAACTTCACATGGTCGTCAAGGTCAAAACCAAATGGCATATAACCGTTGTGTAGGGACTCGTTATTGTGCAAATAACTGTCCTTATAAGGTTCGTCGTTTTAACTGGTTCTTGTATTCGGAAAATGATGAGTTTGATTATAATATGAATAATGATCTTGGTAGAATGGTTCTTAATCCAGATGTGGTTGTACGTTCAAGAGGTGTGATGGAAAAATGTTCTATGTGTATACAAATGACACAGAAAACTATTTTAGATGCAAAGAATGATGGAAGATCTATAAAAGATGGTGAATTTAAAACGGCTTGTTCTGCTGCTTGTGAATCTGGAGCAATGATTTTTGGAGATATCAATGATCATGAAAGTAAAGTGAATAAGTTGTATAATGATAATAGAATGTATCACTTACTGGAAGAAATTGGGACAAAACCTAATGTGATGTATCATGTTAAAGTGAGAAACACTGAAGAAGTTTAATATACTAAGAAATAGCAAATAAAAGATATGGCGTCGCATTACGAAGCACCTATTAGAAAACCCTTAGTTACAGGCAATAAATCTTACCACGATGTAACGATTGATGTTGCCGCACCTGTTGAAGGCAAAGCAAATAAATCCTGGTGGATAGTTTTTTCAATTGCCTTAGCCGCATTTTTATGGGGCGTTGGATGTATTGTATATACCGTTTCAACGGGTATCGGTACATGGGGATTAAATAAAACAGTGGGCTGGGCCTGGGATATCACCAACTTTGTTTGGTGGGTAGGTATTGGTCACGCAGGAACATTAATTTCTGCAGTATTATTATTATTCCGTCAAAAATGGAGAATGGGTATTAACCGTTCTGCAGAAGCAATGACAATTTTCTCTGTAATTCAGGCGGGATTGTTTCCAATCATTCACATGGGTCGTCCTTGGTTAGCATATTGGGTAGTTCCAATTCCAAATCAATTTGGTTCTTTATGGGTGAACTTTAACTCTCCATTACTTTGGGATGTATTTGCAATATCAACTTACCTTTCGGTTTCATTAGTGTTCTGGTGGACAGGATTACTTCCAGATTTTGCAATGATAAGAGATAGAGCTGTAACCCCATTTAACAAGAAAATTTACGGAATATTATCCTTTGGTTGGAGTGGTCGTGCAAAAGATTGGCAACGTTTTGAAGAAGTATCTTTAGTGTTAGCAGGTCTTGCAACACCATTAGTACTTTCTGTACATACTATTGTATCTTTTGATTTTGCTACATCGGTAATACCGGGATGGCATACTACTATATTTCCACCTTATTTTGTAGCGGGAGCAGTATTCTCTGGTTTTGCAATGGTGAATACCTTACTTATTATAATGCGTAAGGTTTCTAGTTTAGAAGATTATATCACAGTTCAACACATAGAGTTAATGAATATCGTAATTATGATTACGGGATCTATTGTAGGTGTTGCTTATATTACTGAATTATTTGTCGCTTGGTATTCTGGAGTAGAGTATGAACAATATGCTTTCTTAAATCGTGCAACTGGACCCTATTGGTGGGCCTATTGGGCAATGATGACTTGTAATGTTTTCTCACCACAATTTATGTGGTTCCCAAAATTAAGAAGAAGTATAATGTTCTCTTTTATTATCTCCATTGTTGTAAATATTGGGATGTGGTTTGAGCGATTTGTAATTATTGTTACATCATTACATAGGGATTACTTACCATCTTCTTGGACGATGTTTTCGCCAACCTTTGTAGATATTGGAATATTTATTGGAACCATAGGATTCTTCTTTGTGTTATTCTTATTATATGCTAGGAATTTCCCTGTAATTGCACAGGCTGAAGTAAAATCTATTTTAAAATCATCTGGTTCTAATTATAAAAAATTAAGAGCTGATCATGGAGATGATGCAGAGCATTTTGGTGCAGATGTAGAGTTTTCAACTAAAAATAAAAATAAATAATTATGGCATCTAAAGTTATTCATGCTTTATATACTGACGATGATATTTTATTGCAAGCCGTAAAAAAGGTTCGTGATGAACATTATCATATTGAGGAAATATACACACCATTCCCTGTTCATGGCCTAGAGAAAGCTATGGGACTTGCGGATACTCGAATTGCTATTACTTCATTTTTATATGGATTGGTTGGTTTAACTGTATCGGTTGTTATGATGAATTTTATTATGATTGAAGATTGGCCTCAGGATATTGGGGGTAAACCAAGTTTTAGTTATATAGCAAATATGCCTGCATTTGTTCCTGTAATGTTTGAGCTAACTGTATTTTTTGCAGCGCATTTAATGGTAATTACTTTTTATATGAGAAGTAAATTATGGCCTTTCAAAAAAGCAGAAAATCCTGATGTACGCACAACAGATGACCATTTTTTAATGGAAGTTGATGCAAGTAATAAAGATATAGACACCATTTCAGAATTTATGAAAAATACTGGAGCTGTTGAAGTAAAATTAATTAACAAGGATGAAGATCACTAATATGAAAAATAGTATAAACATAGCAGTTTTCATTATTATTTCGATGAGTTTAACTTCTTGTTTTAATAAGAAAACACCTAATTATAGGTATATGCCAAATATGTACACTTCTGTTAGTCTAGAAACTAATGGAGAGCACGAAATATTGCCTAATGAACAAGTAAATATTCTTCCTGTAGAAGGTACTATTTCAAGAGGATGGAAGCCTTATGATTATGAAAATACAATTGAAGGGAAAGCATTAGCAACAGCTGAGTTAAAGAATCCTTTAGAAGTAACTGATAAAAATCTTGAGCAAGGAAAAGAATTGTATACAATTTATTGTGGAGTTTGTCACGGTGATAAAGGAGATGGACAAGGAATTCTTGTGAAAAGAGAAAAGTTTTTAGGGATTCCTAGTTATGCAGATAAAGGAAGAAACATTACAGACGGAAGTATTTATCATGCAATGATGTATGGATTAAATTCTATGGGATCTCATGCTTCGCAAACAGATGAAAAAGATCGTTGGCAAATTACAATGCATGTTTTAGACTTAAAAGCTTCATTAAACGGTGAACCTCTATGGTCTGATACACAAAAAGAATCAATGATGGCGTCTGAAGATGAGATGTCTGAAAATAAATCTTCAGAAGAGGAAACTACTTCAGAAGAACAACATTAATAAAGAACTTACAGAAGAGCTAAAGATATGTACACGTTACCAAACAAATTAAAACTTTTTGCTATTATTTTTATGGTTGTTGGTGCAATAGGGATCGTTTCAGGATTTCTTGCAACTCCTAGTACTACTGCCGAGGTAAAAGAAATGTTGAGCGAAGGCCACGGCGATGGACATGGTGAAGAAGCTGCAACTACTGAAAGTCATGAAGTTGTAGGAGATACTCATGATACAGAAGGACACGGGGAAGAAGTTCACGATGATGAAGCACATTTAACCCACGTTATGCATCAAATGCAAAACCGACCTTGGTCTTCATTATATATTGCATCCTTCTTATTTTTTATGATATCCCTTGGGGTATTAGCATTTTATGCTATTCAAATAGCTTCGCAGGCTGGATGGTCTCCGGTTTTATTTAGAGTGATGGAAGGGATTACTGCTTATTTAATTCCGGGAGGAATAATTATGTTAATTTTACTTGGACTTTCAAGTTTTAATATCAATCATTTATTTGTATGGGCAGATCCAGAAGTGGTAGCTCATGATAAGTTAATTCAAGGTAAATCTGGATGGCTTAATGGATGGGGTGTTATGATAAGAGCAATAATATTCTTAGGTGGATGGATTGCTTATCGTCAATACTCACTTAAATTATCCAGAAAGCAGGATGATGCAACAGATGGAAAATGGTTTAAGAAAAGCTTTAAAGTTTCAGCAGGATTTTTAGTGTTCTTTATATACACAGAATCTGTAATGTCTTGGGATTGGTTAATGAGTTTTGATCCGCATTGGTTTAGTACTTTATACGGATGGTATGTATTTGCAGGAATGATAGTTTGTGCAATAACAACAATTGCATTAGTAACTATGGTTCTTAAAGCACAAGGCTATTTAGAATTTGTAAACGACAGTCATATACATGATTTAGCGAAATTTATGTTTGGATTTAGTATTTTCTGGACTTACTTATGGTTTTCACAATTTATGTTGATATGGTATGCAAATATCCCAGAAGAGGTAACTTATTTTGTTACAAGAATCGAAGACTTTAAACTTCCATTCTTTGGTATGGTAGTTATGAATTTTGTATTCCCTATTCTAGTTTTAATGAATAGTGATTATAAAAGAGTTAACTGGTTTGTTGTAATGGCTGGAGTTGTGATCTTATTGGGACATTGGTTAGACCTATTTGTTATGGTTATGCCTGCAACAGTTGGAACATCATGGTATATAGGAATCCCAGAAATTAGTTCTATACTATTTTTCTTTGGACTATTTGTTTATGTAGTATTTACGGCATTAACGAAAGCACCATTATTAGCAAAAGGAAACCCTTTTATAAAGGAAAGCAAGAAATTTCATTATTAATAAAAATTATTAAGTAAATAAAGATGACCGCATTTTTAATAGTTTTAGTAATCATTCTTTTTGGTGTTGCAGTTTGGCAATTGAATAAAATATTTCAATTATCACAACCTGCCCAAACAGAAGATTCAGAAGTAGCTTCAGAAAAAGATAATAATACTCAAGGGTATTTGATGTTAGGATTTGTATTCTTTATTTACGGATTACTTGCACTTTGTTTTTGGCTTTGGGGAGATGTTTTATTACCAGTTTCAGCTTCTGAACATGGAATAGAAACGGATCAATTATTTCTAATAACAATGATACTTATTTTTGTTACTGGAATTTTAACTCAATGGCTATTACATTACTTTGCTTTTGTATATAGAGGAACCGAAGAAAAGAAAGCTTTGTTTTATGCAGAAAATCATAAACTAGAGTTTATTTGGACTATAATCCCAGTTTTTGTTTTAGCAGGTTTAATTATCTATGGTCTTTTTACTTGGTCTGATATCATGAGTATCGATGAAGATGATAATCCATTAGTAGTTGAATTATATGCATATCAATTTGATTGGCGTGCGCGTTATGCTGGAGAAGATAATGCCTTAGGTGAAGCAAATGTTAGATTAATAGAAGGTGTAAACCAATTAGGAGTGGATATATCAGATCCAAATGCGCTAGATGATATTGTTGTAAATGAGCTTCATTTACCACTTGGAAGAAAAGTTTTATTTAAAATGAGATCTCAAGATGTATTACACTCAGCTTATATGCCTCATTTTAGAGCTCAAATGAATTGTGTTCCAGGTATGGTTACCCAATTTGCTTTTACTACAAATATAACTACTGAAGATATGCGTCTTGAAGAAGATGTGATTCATAAAGTGGAAAATATTAATGCAATAAGAACTGAAAAAAACCTAGATTTAATTGCAAAAGGAGAAGAAGAATTAGAGATGTATGAATTTGACTTTTTACTACTTTGTAACAAAATATGTGGAAGTAATCACTTTAACATGCAAATGAAAATTGTAGTAGAAACAGAAGATGAGTACAATGCTTGGCTTGCACAACAAGCACCATTAGCAGAAACATTAAAAAAATAATAAACAGAGCTAGACATGTCAGATAACACTAACAATCACGATGATCACGGGCATCACCATAAAGAGACATTTGTAACCAAATACATCTTTAGTCAAGATCATAAAATGATTTCTAAGCAATATCTAATTACAGGATTGTTTATGGGATTTATTGGTATAGCTATGTCATTGCTTTTTAGATTGCAATTAGCTTGGCCTGATCACCAATTTACAGTTTACGAAATATTTTTAGGGAAATGGGCAGAAAACGGAGTAATGGATCCTAATGTTTACCTTGCTTTGGTGACTATTCATGGGACTATTATGGTGTTTTTTGTATTGACCGCTGGTTTGAGTGGTACTTTTAGTAACCTTTTAATTCCATTGCAAATTGGAGCTCGTGATATGGCATCAGGATTTCTTAATATGGTGTCTTATTGGTTGTTTTTCTTATCTAGTGTAATAATGATTCTTTCTTTATTTGTAGAAGCTGGACCAGCTTCTGCAGGTTGGACTATTTATCCGCCATTAAGTGCATTGCCACAAGCAATGCCTGGTTCTGGAGCAGGAATGACATTATGGTTGGTTTCAATGGCTATATTTATTGCATCTTCATTACTTGGATCTTTAAATTATATTGTTACAGTAATCAATTTACGAACTAAAGGAATGTCTATGACTAGACTTCCACTTACTATCTGGGCATTTTTTGTAACAGCTATCATTGGTGTTGTATCTTTTCCAGTATTGTTATCTGCGGCTTTAATGCTAATAATGGATAGGAGTTTTGGAACATCTTTCTTTTTATCTGATATATATATTGCTGGTGAAGTATTACATAATCAAGGAGGGTCGCCTGTTTTATTTGAACACTTATTCTGGTTCCTAGGTCACCCTGAAGTTTATATTGTGATATTACCTGCTATGGGTCTGGTTTCAGAAATTATGGCAACCAATTCTCGTAAACCAATATTTGGTTATAGGGCAATGATTGCTTCGATTTTAGCAATTGCGTTTCTTTCTACTATAGTATGGGGTCACCATATGTTTATTACTGGAATGAATCCATTTTTAGGATCGGTATTTACTTTTACCACCTTATTAATTGCAATTCCATCTGCAGTAAAAGCATTTAACTGGATAACCACCTTATGGAGGGGTAATCTTAAAATGAATACTGGAATGTTATTTTCTATAGGTTTTGTTTCTACATTTATTAGTGGAGGATTAACAGGATTAATATTAGGAGATAGTGCTTTAGATATTAACGTTCATGATACCATGTTTGTGGTTGCTCACTTTCACTTAGTGATGGGTATTTCTGCTCTTTATGGTCTTTTTGCTGGTGTTTATCATTGGTTCCCAAAAATGTTTGAAGGTAAAATGCTAAATAAGAAACTAGGATATATTCACTTCTGGATGACAGCAATAGGTGCTTATGGAGTATTCTTCCCAATGCATTTTACAGGAATGGCGGGATTACCTAGACGTTATTATACCAATACTAATTTTCCATACTTTGATGATTTAACAGATATTAATGTTGTGATCACATTATTTGCATTCTTTGCAGCTGCAGGACAATTAGTGTTTTTATATAATTTTATTAATTCTATGTTCTTTGGTAAAGTAGGTTCTAAAAACCCTTGGAATGCTACCACTTTAGAATGGACAGCAGAAGTAAAGCATATCCACGGTAACTGGGATGGACCAATTCCTGAAGTACACCGTTGGTCTTATGATTATAGTAAAATGAATAAAGATGATAGTGATTATGTAATTGCTGGGCAAGATTATGTTCCACAACACATTCCTCTTCAGGATAACGAAGAAGAACTCTCTCATTAATAAATTATAAAAATTATAAAAAAGCCTTTTCTGAATAAGAAAAGGCTTTTTTTATTTTTATCAATAAGGCTTAGCTAACGATTCGTATATTTGATTTATGAATGAAAATCTTGATCCTACCGATATTAATTATACTCCCGAAGAACAAGAAGTAGAAAACGTTTTACGCCCATTAACTTTTGATGATTTTTCTGGGCAAGATCAAGTACTCGAAAATTTAAAAATATTTGTTGAAGCTGCTAATTTAAGAAGCGAAGCATTAGATCATACTTTGTTTCATGGTCCGCCAGGTTTAGGGAAAACGACATTAGCACATATTCTTGCAAATGAATTAGAAGTAGGAGTTAAAGTTACTTCTGGACCTGTGTTAGATAAGCCTGGAGATCTTGCAGGATTGTTAACGAATCTTGAAGAGCGTGATGTGCTTTTTATAGATGAAATCCATAGATTAAGTCCGATTGTAGAAGAATACCTTTATTCTGCAATGGAAGATTATAAAATTGATATTATGATTGAATCTGGACCCAACGCTCGTTCGGTACAGATTAATTTAAATCCATTTACATTAGTAGGAGCAACTACTCGCTCAGGATTACTTACTGCTCCTATGCGTGCTCGATTTGGTATTTCTTCACGCTTACAATATTATAATACCGAAATACTTACCACTATTGTACAACGTAGTGCATCCATATTAAATGTACCCATAAGTATGGAAGCTGCTATAGAAATTGCTGGAAGAAGTAGAGGAACTCCTCGTATTGCGAATGCATTATTAAGAAGAGTTAGAGATTTTGCTCAAATAAAAGGGGATGGGAAAATAGATATTAAAATTTCAAGATATGCGCTAAAAGCATTAAATGTAGATGCTCATGGATTAGATGAAATGGATAATAAAATATTAAGTACTATTATTGATAAATTTAAAGGAGGTCCAGTTGGCGTTTCTACTATTGCTACTGCTGTTAGCGAAAGTGTTGAAACCATAGAAGAAGTATATGAACCTTTTTTAATACAACAGGGATTTATTATGAGAACTCCTCGTGGAAGAGAAGTTACCGAAGCCGCATATAAACATTTAGGAAAAACAAAAGGCCCAACTCAAGGGGGATTGTTTTAGAAAATTGATCTCTTAATTTAAGTGACTTCAAAAGCCAATTACACAAAGATTATAAAAGCAGAAGCAAAACGCCTCGGATTTTTATCCTGTGGAATAAGTAAAGCTGCATTTTTAGAAGAAGAGGCACCTCGTTTAGAATCTTGGTTAACAAAAAACATGCATGGCGAAATGGCCTATATGGAGAATCATTTCGACAAGCGATTAGATCCAACCATTTTAGTTCCAGATTCAAAAAGTGTAATTTCATTATTACTAAATTATTTTCCTGAAAAAAAACAAAGAGAAGATTCGTATAAAATCTCGAAATATGCCTACGGAACAGATTATCACTTTGTAATTAAAGATAAGCTTAAAAGCTTGTTTCATTTTATACATGAAGAAATAGGGGACGTATCTGGAAGGGTTTTTGTTGATTCTGCTCCAGTTTTAGATAAGGCTTGGGCTGCAAAGAGTGGCTTGGGCTGGATAGGAAAGCATAGCAATCTAATAACAAAAGATACAGGCTCATTTTATTTTATTGCAGAGCTTATAATTGATTTAGAGTTGGAATCCGATTTTGCAACGACTGATCATTGTGGAACTTGTACTGCTTGTATAGATGCTTGCCCAACTCAGGCAATTGTTGATCCTTATGTGGTAGATGGTAGTAAATGTATTTCGTATTTTACAATCGAGTTAAAAAACGAAATCCCAACAAATATAAATGGACAATTTGACGATTGGATGTTTGGTTGTGATATCTGTCAAGATGTATGTCCTTGGAATCGTTTTAGTAAATCTCATAAGGAGCCATTATTTAATGCAAACCCATTATTGCTTTCTCATTCAAAAAAAGATTGGGAAGAACTCACCGAAGAAGTTTTTCAGAATATATTTAAAAAAAGCCCAATAAAACGAACAAAATATTTAGGGCTTATTAGGAATATAGACTTTCTTAAAAATAGTAATAAAGAGGGTTAAGTCTTATTCTTCACCCTTTCTTACGTAACTTTGCGAATCACTTTAATGAGTAATTAATTCTTCAATAATTATGAGCAAACAAAGTAAACGTCGAGAAGCCCTTATTTATCATGCAAAACCAAAACCTGGAAAAATAGAGGTTGTTCCTACTAAAAAATATGCTACTCAGAGAGATCTTTCTTTGGCATATTCTCCTGGTGTTGCAGAACCTTGTTTGGAAATAGAAAAGGATGTAAACAATGCATATAAATATACCAATAAAGGTAATTTGGTAGCTGTTATATCTAACGGAACGGCAGTTTTAGGTCTAGGAAATATTGGTCCAGAAGCTTCTAAACCCGTAATGGAAGGGAAAGGATTATTATTTAAAATATTTGCAGATATAGATGTTTTTGATATTGAAGTGGATACGCAAGATATGGATGCTTTTATTGAAACGGTAAAGAATATTGCACCCACTTTTGGAGGAATTAATTTAGAAGATATAAAAGCTCCTGAAGCATTTGAGATTGAAACTAGATTGAAAGAAGAACTAGACATTCCTGTAATGCATGACGACCAACATGGAACAGCAATTATTTCGGCCGCTGCTTTATTAAATGCTGTAGAAATTGCAGAGAAGAAAATGGAAGAGGTATATATCGTGATTAGCGGTGCAGGTGCTGCAGCTACTTCATGTACTAAATTGTATAAGTCTTTTGGGGTTAGAGCAGAGAACATTGTGATGTTAGATAGTAAGGGGGTAATTAGAAAAGACAGAGAAGACCTTAGTATTGAAAAATCTGAATTCGCCACTTCTAAGGATGTTTATACATTAGAAGACGCTATTAAAAATGCCGATGTATTTGTTGGTTTGTCAATAGCAGATATTTTAACTCCTGAGATGTTAAAATGTATGAACAAGAATCCAATTGTTTTTGCATTGGCAAATCCAAATCCTGAAATTAATTATAACCTTGCTATAAAAACAAGAGATGATATCATTATGGCAACTGGTAGAAGTGATCATCCTAACCAAGTAAATAATGTGTTGGGGTTTCCTTTTATTTTTAGAGGAGCTTTAGATGTAAGAGCTACAAAAATAAATGAAGCGATGAAAATAGCTTCGGTTAAAGCTTTGGCAGCTTTAGCAAAAGAAAATGTTCCAGAACAAGTAAATATCGCTTATGGCGAAACAAAATTAAACTTCGGAAGAGATTATATAATCCCAAAACCTTTTGACCCAAGACTTATTGGGACAATTCCTGTAGCAGTAGCTAAAGCTGCTGTAGAAAGTGGAGTTGCTAAAGAACCAATTACCGATTGGGAAGCATATGAAGAAGAGTTGTTTGATAGAATGGGTAATGATAATAAAATATTACGCCTCTTGCACAACCTTGCAAAATCGAATCCTAAAAAAATTGTTTTTGCTGAAGCGGATCATTTAGATGTTTTAAAAGCTGCTCAAATTGTTTTAGAAGAAGGAATTGGAATACCAATTTTATTGGGAAGAAAAGAAATTATTCTTGAGCTAATGAAAGAAATCGAATTTGAGGAAGATGTCGAAATTATAGACCCTAAAAGCGATGAACAATTAGATAAATTAAATGAGTACGCAAAAATATATTGGACAAATAGACACAGAAAAGGAGTGACCCTTTATGCTGCGCAAAAGCTAATGCGGGAGCGAAACTATTTTGCTTCTATGATGGTGAATGAAGGAGATGCAGATGCGATGATTTCTGGTTATTCTAGATCTTACTCAGTGGTTATAAGGCCAGTACTAGAAACTATTGGAAAATTTGAAGGAGTTAATAGAGTAGCAACTACTAACCTGATGCTTACTAAAAAAGGTCCTTTGTTTTTATCAGACACTTCTATAAATATCGATCCCACTGCAAAAGAATTGGCTAACATTGCTCAAATGACAAATTATACCATTAAGATGTTTGGTATTAAACCAGTAATCGCAATGATTTCGTATGCAAATTTTGGATCTTCAAAACACCCACAGGCAAGAAAGGTAAAACAAGCAGTTGAATATTTGCATAAGGTTTCTCCAGACACTATTGTGGATGGTGAGCTTCAAACGGACTTTGCGTTAAATTCCAAATTGCTTAAAAAAACATTTCCTTTTTCAAAACTTGCTGGAAAAAAAGTAAACGCATTGATTTTCCCGAATTTAGATTCTGCAAATAGTAATTATAAATTATTAAAAGAAATGGATGGAGTAGAGTCTATAGGTCCAATTATGTTGGGAATGAAAAAAGCTGTTCATATCCTTCAATTAGGTGCAAGTGTTGAAGAAATGGTAAATATAGCTGCAGTTGCGGTTGTTGATGCACAACAAAAAGAGTCTCAAGAAAATGAACTTCAGAAAGGAATTTAAGAAAGAGATTTTTTAGCTTTTTTGAAGATGTCGATGCAAATAATTATATTATATTTGAAACATCAACCTTAAATAGCCAATGATAACCCATTTACAGGGAAGATTAATTGAAAAAAACCCAACAAATATAGTTATAGACTGTAATGGTGTTGGGTATTATATTAATATATCATTGCATACATATTCACAGCTTTCAACCGAAGAACAAGTAAAACTGTTTACTCATTTGCAAGTTCGAGAAGATTCGCATACTTTATATGGGTTTTCTAGTATAGTAGAGCGCGAAATATTTAGGTTGTTAATTTCAGTTTCTGGAGTTGGGGCAAGTATAGCTAGAACCATGTTATCTTCGTTATCTCCAGAGCAAGTAATGGAAGCTATTGCACAAAATGATTTAGCAACCATACAATCGGTAAAAGGGATTGGGTCTAAAACAGCACAAAGAGTGGTTTTAGATTTAAAAGATAAAATATTAAAAGTTTACGGCTTAGATGATGTTTCAATAGTTTCAAGCAATACTAATAAAAATGAAGCGTTATCAGCTTTAGAAACATTAGGTTTTGCTAGAAAACAAGCTGAAAAGGTTTGCAGTGCAATTGTACAGCAAGACCCAGAAGCGTCCGTTGAAACGATCATCAAATTAGCTTTAAAAAAACTATAACAATTGGGCTTAAAAAATTACGAATTAAAGAATAATGGATTTAGACTTTTATTAGTTTTAGCTATTACAATAAGCAGTTTTTCAACTGGATATTCACAAGACACAACAAGTACTGGTTATTCCGTAGGGCGGATGGACTTGCCAGATCCAACTAGCATAGAAGATTTATATACCTACGATGCAATAACAGATCGTTATATTTATTCTAAAATAGTAGGAGATTTCACGATATCATATCCTTTAATCCTTACACAAGAAGAGTATCAAGCATTGATTCTAAAGGAACAAATGAAAAGTTACTTTAAGGATAAGATTGATGCAACTGATGGTAGAAAGGAAAATTCTGAAGAGCTTCAAAAAAATCTTATTCCTGCATTTTATGTAAATTCTGGATTCTTTGAATCTGTTTTTGGTGGAAACACTATAGAGATTATTCCGCAAGGTAGCGTTGAGATTGATTTGGGTTTATTATTTACCAAACAAGATAATCCAGCATTTTCACCTCGAAATAGGAAAAATTTATCTTTTGATTTTGACCAGAGAATTAGTTTAAGTTTGGTTGGTAAAGTTGGAGAACGATTACAAATTACAGCAAATTACGATACACAATCTACATTTGATTTTCAGAATCAAATAAAATTAGAATACACACCAACTGAAGATGATATAATTCGAAAAATTGAAGTTGGTAATGTGAGCATGCCTTTAAACAGTTCTTTAATGCAAGGAGCGCAAGATTTGTTTGGTGTAAAAACAGAACTTCAATTTGGAAAAACAAGTATAACTGGAGTCTTTTCAGAGCAAAAATCGGAAACAAGAACAGTAGTCGCAGAAGGTGGGGCAACGGTTAATGACTTTGAAATATTTGCATTAGAATACGATGAAAATCGCCACTTTTTCTTATCTCATTATTTTAGAGATAACTATGATAAAGTGCTTACGCAATATCCATTTATTAATACAAATGTACAGATTACAAGATCAGAAATTTGGATTACTAATACCACAAATAGAACAGACAATGTTAGAAACATTGTTGCAATACAGGACATAGGAGAATCTAACCCAGAAAATATTGGTTTGCCTTTTCCTCCAGGAGGATTTATAAATGTAGCTAGTGGCGCATATCCAAGTAACTCAAATAACGATTTTAATCCTTTAGGGATTGATGGGTCTGAAGCTTCGGTTTTAACACCTGCTATTCGTGATATAGCAACTGTAGAAGCTGGTTTTGGTGGATTGGACGTAAGAGATGGTTTGGATTATGTAACTTTAGAAAATGCTAGAAAACTAGGATTTAATGAATACCAAATTGATACCCAATTAGGATATATATCATTGAACCAACGATTAAATAATGATGAAGTATTAGCTGTTGCTTTTCAATTTACTGTAAATGGAGAAGTTTATCAAGTTGGTGAATTTTCTAGTGATGGTGTAGAAGCAACAGGTGGAACAATAGAAAATGAGGGAGAAGGAGACCCTATAGAAGGAGTTTCGCAAAATTTAGTGGTTAAGTTATTAAAAAGTAATATTACAAATGTAGAGGAGCCAATTTGGGATATTATGATGAAAAATATCTACCCACTTGGTGCTTTTCAATTAGAGCAAGAAGGGTTTAATTTAAATATATTATATACAGACCCATCTCCTCAAAATTTTATTACATCGGTAGATCCAATTAATGATCCTTTGCCAGAAAATGTGGACAATACCCCATTATTAAGAGTTTTTAATTTAGACCGTTTAAATTTTAATGGAGACCCTCAACAAGGTGGTGATGGTTTCTTTGATTTTCTTCCAGGAATTACTGTAGATACACAAAACGGGAGAATAATATTTACAAATCTTGAGCCTTTTGGATCTCATTTATTTAAGGCTTTAGATAATGATCCAAATGGTGGTTCTGAAGATTATGAGATACCAAATACTTATAATGCCAATCAGGATAAATATGTATTTAGATCTCTTTATACCGAAACAAAAACACAAGCGGAACAAGAGCAAAGTGATAAAAATAAATTTCAATTAAAAGGAACCTATAAATCCACTGGTTCAGATGGAATCCCTATTGGTGCTTTTAACATACCTCAAGGATCTGTTTCTGTAACCGCAGGGGGAAGACTCTTGGTAGAAGGTGTTGATTATACTGTAAACTATCAATTAGGAAGAGTGCAAATTTTAGACCCTTCCTTGTTAAGTTCAAATATACCTATTCAGATTACCACTGAAAATAATGCATTATTTGGGCAACAAACAAAACGATTTACCGGTATAAATGTAGAACACTTTTTTAGTGATAAACTTCAGGTAGGTGGGACTTATTTAAATCTAAATGAGCGTCCATTAACTCAAAAATCTTCCTTTGATTCGGAACCTATCAATAATACTATGTTAGGCTTTAATGTAAATTATTCTACCGGTATTCCTGCATTAACAAGATTGGTTAATAAACTACCAAATATTGATACCGATGTAGAATCTAACATATCACTGCGTGGAGAATTTGCCTATTTGTTGCCAGGAGCACCTAAAGTTTCCGATCTAAATGGGAAAACGACTTCTTATGTAGATGATTTTGAAGCTGCACAAACAAGAACAGATATTAGAGCACCTTTAACATGGTTTCTATCCAGTACACCTGTCGGGCTTGGAGGAGAATTAGGAAACAATGATTTGGCATATAATTACAATAGAGCAAAATTATCTTGGTATACTATTGACCCTGTTTTTTATAGCTCTCAGCGACCAGACGGGATTACAGTAGATGATATCTCTTCCCCTTTTACACGTCGTGTTTTTAGAGATGAGATATTTCCAAATCAAGATATTATAGAGGGTCAAACACAAGCATTATTTACATTAGATTTAGCATTTTCCCCTACAGAACGTGGACAATATAATTTTAATCCAGAAGCAAATGGAGGAAATGAATTGCCAGATCCAATAGAAAGATTTGGTGGAATTACAAGACAATTAACTACTACAGATTTTGAACGCTCTAATGTGGAGTATATCGAGTTTTGGTTAATGGATCCATTTATTTATGAAGAAACGTCAGGTTCTAATGGTGGGGTAATTAACTTTAACCTTGGAAATATTTCAGAGGATGTTTTAAAGGATGGAAGAAAGCAGTACGAAAATGGATTGCCAAATGATGGGGGAACAGATAATACAATCCCCACATCTTATGGTAAAGTTCCAACCAATCAATCCCTAGTATATTCATTTGATACTGAAGGAGAAGAACGAATCAATCAGGATATTGGTTATGATGGTAATAACGATTTTGAAGAAGGGCAATTGTTTCCAGCTTTTGCAGGATTAGAAGATCCAGCTGAAGATAATTACCAATATTTTTTACAAGCAGAAGGAAATATTGTTCAACGATATAGGAAATATAATGGGACACAGGGTAATTCCCCCGTGGCAGTAGGAAATACCGATAGAGGTTCCACTTCTGTGCCCGATGTAGAAGATATTAACCGTGATAATACTATGAATACGGTAGATAGTTATTTTGAATACAATGTCGATATTTTTCCAGGAATGAATATTGATAATAGCGATTACATTACCGATGTAAAAGAGGTGAATGTAACCGTACAAAATAATGAAGTGATACCTGTTAGATGGGTTCAGTTTAAAGTGCCAATTAGTGAGCCAGATCAAGCTATAAATGGAGCTTCAGATTTTAGATCCATTCGTTTTATGCGAATGTTTATGTCGCAATTTGATCAAAATATGGTATTGCGTTTTGGGACCTTAGATTTGGTAAGAGGAGATTATAGAAGATTTCTTTCTTCTTTAGAAGATGATGGGTCAAATCCAGAATTAGACGATACTTTATTTGAAAACTTAACGGTAAGCATTATAGCCAATGAGAATAGACAACCAATACCTTACGTAATTCCACCAGGTGTTCAAAGGGAAGAGTTAAATAATAATAATAATATTATTCGTCAAGATGAGCAATCTTTATCTTTAAGAGTTTGTGGACTAGAACCAGAAGACGGTAGAGCAGTATACAAGAATTTTAATGTAGATATGCGTCAATATAAGAATCTAGAAATGTTTATTCACAACGAATCTTTTGTGAATGAAACAGGACTTTCTGATGGAGATATGGTTGCTTTTATAAGGTTGGGGAATGATCTTACTCAAAATTATTATGAAGTTCAACTTCCACTAAATCCAACAGCGTTTAGTTCCACTTCAGATGAAGATATTTGGCCTATTGAAAATAGAATGCTTTTGCCCTTTGAGTTATTACAACAAGTAAAGGCTTTAGCTTTAGGAGATCAAAATATTGACCCAACCGAGACTACATTTTATAATCAATCTGAATTAGGAGGAGGCTATACCGGCCCAGAAAACGAATTAAGAATTGGAATAAGAGGAAACCCAAGTTTTGGAAATGTAAGAACCATTATGTTAGGGGTTAAAAACAGCACTAATGGCGATATTTGTGGAGAAACCTGGTTTAACGAACTGCGTATGACAGAATTAGAGAATGAAGGTGGATGGGCTGCAGTAGCTAGTATGGATATGAATTTAGCAGATTTCGCAGATATAAGTGCAACTGGAAGAAAAAACACAGTTGGCTTTGGTTCTATTGAACAAGGTCCTAACCAACGTAGTTTAGAAGATGCGCAAATTTATACGGTAGTATCTAACATGAACTTAGGACAGTTACTACCACCTACTTGGGGAGTGCAATTACCATTTAATTTTGGCTTTTCTGAAGAGTTAATTACTCCAAAATACGATGAAGAATTTCAGGATATTGAGTTAGATACAAGATTAGATGCACAAACAGATTCAGCAAGACGTGATGAAATACAAGAACAATCCGAAGATTATACTAAAAGGAAAAGTATAAATTTTATTGGCGTTAGAAAAGATAGAACTAGTGATGCAAAACCAAAAATATATGATATTGAAAACTTTACCTTTTCCTATTCTTATAATCAAATAGACCATCGTGATTATGAAATTGAAGAATCTTTAGATCAAAATGCTCGATTAGGAGGAACGTATAATTATAATTTCCAATCCAAACCGATAGAACCATTTAAGAAGAACGATTCAATATTTAGAAGCAAATATTGGCAATTTTTAAAAGACTTAAATTTTAATTATTTACCTACAAACATATCTGTTGGTTCTAATTATGTACGACAGTATAATGAGCAAAAGTTTAGAGAATTAAATTTAGATGATAATAGCATTGGAGTACCAACCTTATACCAACGTAATTTCTTATTTGATTGGCAGTATACCATAAATTATAATTTAACTAAGTCGCTTCGATTTAACTTTACATCTTCTAATAATCGTACCGTTAAAAATTACATAGAACCCAGTGGTCTTGTAGATAATTCAATTGGAATTTGGGATGGATTCTTTGATGTAGGAGATCCTAATCGACACTTTCAGTCATTACAATTAAATTACGATATACCCTTTGATAAAGTGCCTTTCCTGAAATTTATTAGGGCAACCTATTCTTATACGGGAGATTTTCAATGGCAAAAAAGCAGTGATTTATTTACTGAAATCGAAATCGATTTAGATAATGGAACTTCTCAAGTATACAATTTGGGTAATTCAGTTCAAAATGCAAATACACATCGTATCAATTCTAATTTCGATATGAAAAACTTTTACCGCTATATTGGTCTTACTAAAAAAACGGTAAAGAATAGTTCTAATTCTAGTAATTCTAAAATAAGTGGTGCAGATCTTAAATCAGGAATAAGAAGTAATGACACTTCAAATAGTGATGGTAGTGAAGGAGATGCAGAGCCAAAATTAAGTGCAGGTGATAAGGGACTTAATGTGCTTATTGATATAGTTACTATGGTAAAAAAAGTTCAGATAAACTACCAAGAGAACAATGGAAGTTTCATACCTGGATATACGCCATCTGTTGGTTTTATTGGAACATTAAAGCCTACTGCAGGATATACTTTTGGAAGTCAAGCAGATGTAAGAGAATTAGCTGCACGTAATGGCTGGTTAACTATTTATCCAGAATTTAACGAACAGTATACTGAAGTAGAATCTTCACAATTAGATTATAATGCTGGTATCGAGATAATTAAAGGATTAAAAATAGACATAACAGGAAGTAGAATTTATGCTGAGAGTTATTCTGAAAATTATATTATAGAAAATGGATTGTATAGATCCTTAACTCCAAATTCATTTGGAAACTTCAATATTTCTACCGTAATGATTAAGACGGCATTTAGTGCTAGTGATGAAACTAATTCATCAGCATTTAACGAATTTAGAGATAATAGGATTGTCATAGCTAATAGGCTAGCTGAAGAATTTTATGGAACAGCAGATTTTCCAACAGATCCTGAAACAGGTTACCCTGTAGGGTTTGGTAAAACTCATCAAGATGTATTATTACCAGCATTTTTATCTGCATATAAAGGCTCGGATGCTTCTAGTGAAAGTACAAGTATATTTAGGGATATGCCAATTCCAAACTGGGATCTTAAATACACTGGATTAATGAGAATTAATTGGTTTAAGAAAATGTTTAAAAGGTTTTCAATACAACATGGATATAGATCTGGGTATACTGTAAATCAATTTCAAACCAATTTAGATTACGATGCTGATAACCCTGAGGATGTAGATCAATCAGGAAATTATAAAACAGAAGTAATTTTATCTAATGTTAATCTTACGGAACAATTTTCACCATTAATTCGATTGGATTTTGAAATGAAAAATTCAGTTAATATTCTTTTTGAATTGAGAAAAGACAGAGCGCTATCTCTTAGTTTTGCCAACAATATTTTGACAGAAATTAAAGGAGATGAAATAATAATTGGTGCTGGTTATAGAGTTAAAGACTTAAGAATAGGAACTAATTTTGGGGGAAAAAAGAGAATCTTAAAAAGTGATTTAAACTTTAAATTAGATTTATCTAGAAGAGATAATAAAACGATAATTCGTTATTTAGATATAGATAATAATCAAACCACGGCAGGGCAAACTATATATGGGGCTCAGTTATCTGTAGATTATGCACTAAGTAAAAGCCTAACGGCATTGTTTTATTACGATCACACATTTTCGGAATATGCTATTTCAACAGCATTTCCACAAACAACAATTAGAACAGGATTTACCCTGCGCTATAATTTTGGAAACTAATTTAATAACCCTTTTTATTTATAATATTATGAATGTACCGTCAAACTTAAAATACACTAAAGATCACGAATGGATTAGTATAGATGGAGATATTGCAACAATAGGAATAACTGACTTTGCTCAAGGAGAGCTAGGCGATATTGTTTATGTTGAAGTAGAAACTTTAGATGAGACATTGGACAAAGAGGAGATATTTGGAACTGTAGAAGCTGTTAAAACGGTTTCCGATCTATTTTTACCACTTTCAGGAGAGATTGTCGAGTTTAATGATAGTCTTGAAACGGAACCTGAAAAAGTAAATTCTGATCCATACGGGGATGGCTGGATGATTAAACTTAGAATGACTAATACCGAGGAAATAGAGCAATTACTTGATGACGGAGCTTATAAAGAAATTATTGGGGCTTAATACCCTTTTATCAATTGGCTTAGTTTACACGCTTTTTATAACAACAGCTTTTGTATTACCAGCTAGTGAAATTCCAAAAGTCCAATTTGTTCATATTAATGACAAAGTAGTCCATGTTTTAATACACTTTATTTTGTCGTTTATTTGGATGACTTATTTTTTTATTTTTAATAAAAGAAAAATAAATTATAAAAATATATTGATTATCATATTGTTATGTGTTTTTTACGGCATAATAATTGAGATTATACAACAACTGTTAATAGCATCAAGACACGCCGATATATTTGATATTTTGGCTAATACAACTGGGTCTCTTTTAGGAGCTTTAGTTTTTTGGAATGTTAAAAACAGAATAAAAACTTGAAATCTTTTATTTACTAAAGAATTTCTATATTTTAGCAACAATATTAATACACTACTATGAAACCTAAAAAGAATCCTAAATCAGATTTGAATCGTAGAAGTATGATATTTTTCCAACTAGGAATGGTATTAATGCTTTTTATTACGTGGCGTGCAATTGAACACAAAACGTATGATCTGTCTCTTATACACATCTGACGCTGCCGACGATCTACTCTGTGTAGA
>OLHJ01000073.1_pt1 | contig 40829 bp, 43 predicted proteins | sample 1609491 | NCBI WGS metagenome assembly OLHJ01 (sample SAMN05416861, study PRJEB24817) | seawater metagenome | isolation source: Sea water | place: Canada:Atlantic | collected 2013-11
CACGACCTGCTGATTACAAATCAGCTGCTCTAGCCAGCTGAGCTACATCGGCTTTCGGCTTACTTTTTCGCAAAAAAAAGCCCGCTATTTCTAACGGACTGCAAATGTATATAAATTATCTTTTTAAAAAAACTTTTTCTTAAAAATATTCTTAAGAAAATGTTCTTTGTTTTTGCTTCCTTCTCTTAAGCTGTCTTTCTAAGGCTTTTACGCATTCATCAGTTCCTTCTTCAAAAGATTTAGATTCTTTTTTTACAATTAATTCATCTCCCGGAACACTTAATAGTACATCAACGAGCTTATTTTCCTTTTCACTTGTCTTTTGAACCTTTAAAAAAACATCTGCAAATATGATCCGATCATAAAACATTTCCAACTTTAATAGTCTATTTGTAATAAAATCAATAAGCTTTTGATCTGCAACAAAATTTGTTGTTTGTATATTTACTTTCATAGTCTTGATTTAAGTTAATACTTATTTTGAATTCCTGGGGTGAGAATTTTGATACACCTGTTTTAATTTCGCTATACTATTATGAGTATAGACTTGTGTAGATGCCAAACTTGAATGTCCCAATAGCTCTTTTACCGCTTTAAGATCTGCTCCTTCATTTAAAAGATGCGTCGCAAAAGAATGTCGTAATATATGAGGACTCTTTTTCACTTTCTCAGAAGCCGTACTAAAATAAGAATTTATAATTCTGTAAACAAGGGTTTCATAAACTTTAATTCCTTTTAAAGTCAAAAATAGAAAACTAGAATCCTTTTTATTATCCAGACCGTCTCTTAAAGGAATATAATTTTTAATAGATTCAATAACGGATGGCAACAGAGGGATTCTTCTTTCTTTATTTCTTTTCCCTAATACTTTTATTGTTTGCTGAGAAACAGAAACATCCTTTATTTTTAAATTCACCAACTCTGTTCTTCGAATTCCTGTTGAATAAAATAATTCCACAATCAATTTATTGCGAACACCATTAAAATCTTTTTCCTCTTTTAATAGGTTTAATACATTTTCAATTTCATTTTCTGAAAAAGGAACTTGTATTTTTTTTGAAGTTTTTAAAGATTTATGTTTCGCTAAGGGGCTTATTTCTATAGCACCTATTTTTAAAAGAAATTTATAATAGGTCTTTAATGAAGATATCTTACGATTTACACTCTGATTAGATAAGCCATCGTCTACTAGCTTAACAATCCAACTTCGAATGATAGAATAATGAATAGTTGTTATTTCTGAATAATCAAACTCAGTTGCTGCAAACTCATAAAATTTCTCTAAATCATTTTTATATGCTATAACAGTATGAGAAGAATATTTTTTCTCTAAAACAAGATAGTTTATAAAATTTTTAAAGGGCATAAAAAAATCCGTTGAAAAGTAAAAATACTAAAATTCAACGGATTTATATTCTATTAGAATCAAGAACAATTAAATTTCTTCCTGATCTCTAAGATTTTGTATGTATTGAGCTTTTTGAACCTGTGCTCTTCTTTTTACGGAAGGCTTTGTAAACTGCTTTCTTTCTCGCAACTGGGTTTTTGTTCCTGTACGATCGAACTTACGCTTAAAACGTTTTAGCGCTCTGTCTATATTTTCTCCTTCTTTTATTGGTATTATTAACATAACTCTTAACCTCCTCTCTTTTAGGTTGGCAAAGATAATTACTATTTTGGAAATACAATATTAGATGAAAGCTTTTTTTTATAAAAATATTTTAATCATTCTTTAAACAGTGTTGCTCGCTTGCTTAAGTCCTGAACCAGCTTTTCTTCTTCCTCGCTTTCCAGTAGTATATTATAGTTTTCCCAGAAGTCTTTATTATAAGGTCTATGTAAAAATATATCTTCAGACCATGTTTTTTGCAATTCTTCAGTTATTAAATCCGGTTCTTGAATGATTTCGGTAAAAAGTATTTCTTGTACGGTATAATAAAACTGCTCTTCTTTTAACCTTTTCTTCTCTTCTTCGCTTATATATTTTTTATCCGAGGATCTGTCTCCAACATTAACTAGTTTTGGAGTTTCGTAATAATAATAATTAGGGTACATTTTGCCTTCATACTCCATATACGAAATAACCAATTTATGATTATTCAAAGTACCTAGTAGACTCTTACTTCTACTTTTTTGTTTTTCTGAAGAAGCAATTAATTCGTATTCAATTCTCTTAATAGCAAAAGTGTCCCAATAAATATAAATCCAACCTTTAGTTTCAAATCCTTCATTATAAATTCCCTTCGTATTTAATCCAACAAAATCTAATCCTCTTTTAATTTCGATTTTATAAATCTTTCTACCATTATCAACCAATACAGTATCTATATTAAATTGATGGTTTTCAAGAATATTTTCTCCAAACAAACCATTGGACATATTTGAATTTCTAATTAGGTTAAGTTTTCCTTTAAAGAGAAAATTCATTCCGTTTACACGCTCATCATTCCATTTAATAGCTCCAACAAGTTTCGAGGTTTCAATAGTATCTCTACGAAGTTGTTTCGAGCTCATTTTAAAATTTTTAGAGGCACTCCTTAAATAGGAAGAATAAACGAACAAACTATCTATATCTCTTAAATCGTAACTTTTTCTATTTTCGTTTACGTTAATTTTTAGATTGTCTTTAGAGCCAGAAGCATAACTAGAATCATACAATGTTATGGCACTTTCAATAAGCCATTTGTATTCATTTTTATTTCGCTCTTTGTGTCTTAAAAAACCCTTCTGCATAAAAGGTTGATCTGGCAAGTTTTCCGGAAGTTCTTCAATAGCCCTTAATACAACATCATTTCCTGTTTTCGGTCTTGTCTCAGCTATAATTAGAATCTCATCTAAAGAAGCTATATCTTCTTCAAGAAATATATCTTCGTCATTTACAAATTCACTAACTAGTATTTTAAAGCTTTTATAGCCAATGGAAGAAATTACAAGAGTGTCACTTTCTAATTCTTTCGGTACAGATAAAACAAATCTACCATCCGTATTACTAATAGTACCAATGGTCGACTTATCAATATAAATACTTGCATTCTCTAATGGCAAATAAGTGATAAAATCTACTACTTTACTTTTCAACTCTGTTTGAGAAAAAGCATTAATAGAAAAAATTAAGATAAAAAAACAAATAATATATTTAAAATAGCTACGCTTCATTTTATGTTAATTATGTTAAACAGCTATTCTCTAGCTTTTATGTTGCAGGTTTATACCCTTTACCGTCTATGACCATTTTGGCAATTATCTCTCTAAGAATCTCTGAAGTTCCGCCACCAATTGGTCCTAGTCTACTATCTCTAAATAACCTGGCCATTGGATAGTCTTCCATATAGCCATAACCTCCTAATAATTGAAGGCATTGATACATCACATCATCAGACATTTTTGTAGATGTTAACTTAGCCATAGTCGCTTCCTTTACTACATACTCTCCATCATTTAATCGCTTCATCGTACTATAATTAAAGGTTTTACAAACTTCAATCTCACTAGCCATTTGGGCGACATTATGTCTAAGAGCCTGAAATTCTGATATACTTTTACCAAATGCAACTCTGTCCTTCATGTATTGTATTGCATAATCTAAAGCAAATTCTGAACGCGCATGCGCATTAACTGCCATAATTAAACGCTCTAAAGCAAAATGCTGCATAATATAAGGAAAACCCATATTCTCTTCTCCCATTAAGTTCTCAGCAGGGATGGTTACATTATCAAAAGCAATTTCTGCTGTATCACTTGCTCGCCAACCTAACTTATCAAGTTTTGTTGAAGAAATACCAGGAGTATCTCTATCCATAACAAAAATACTAATTCCCTTACCTCCTAATTCTGGAGAAGTTTTAGCAGCAACCACCAAATAATCACTGTAAACACCGTTAGTAATAAATGTTTTGGAACCATTAATTACATAGTTTCCGTCTTTTTTTACCGCAGTTGTTCTCATCCCAGAAACATCAGATCCTCCAAAAGGTTCCGTAATACACAGACATCCAATTTTATCACCAGTAATACTTGGCGCTAAATATTTTTCTTTAATATCATCACTACCTTCTTTATTAAGGTGTGTCATTGCTAAATAAGCATGTGCCCACATATTTGCTGCAAATCCAGCAGAATTTATTTTCTGAAGTTCTTCCAGAAAAATAACTGTATAAAATAAATCAAGATCTAATCCGCCATATTTTTCTGGATAATTAATTCCAAAAAAGCCCATCTCACCCATTTTCTTCCAGATAAACCGTTCTACGGTTCCTGTCTCTTCCCATTTATTTATATGAGGCACTACTTCTTTCTGCAAAAAGTCTTTTAAACTTTTTCTAAAAAGCTCATGTTCCTCCGTAAAATACATATTATTCATATTTTTTTTTGATTGTTTTTCAAGAAATTACTCTAAATAGAAGTAATCATTCAAGGGTCAAATATAGTTGAATTCTTGCTAACATTCTTGGAGACATACCCTCTATTATTTTTAGCTCAGAAAAGTCATCTATTCGTTCTCTAAGTATTCGAAATTCCCAAATTCGCTTGGCTAATTCAAAAGAAACATCAGGTATTGTTGCAATATCTGAAGCTGATATAACATTGATATTCATTTTATTAATTTCTTTTGGGGTCTTTACTGTGAATTCATTTAAAGTACGTTCTACAACTTGTTCATTTAAGCCATACACATTGTTTAATTGTGAATCTGCAGTAAATCCTCCTAACTTTAAACGATAAGAAATTATACGCTTACTTAAAGTAGCCCCTATTCCACTTATTTTCTGAAGCTCTTCTTCTGTAGCTTTATTCAAGTCTAATTTTTCTGAAAATAGCTTTTCCTTAAAACCCATATTGTATTCTTTTTTAGGTTTTGGATTAGTAAGCCATTCTGGAAATTTAAAGTATGGACTGATTACTTCTAAAAGAGAATCTGAAATCTTGGTAACTTTTTGAAAATCTTGTTTTGAATTTATCCATTGACCCTTTTCTCTAAAATGATGCAAACGATCTATTTCTAAAAGAGACATCCCCAAAGTGTATCCTTTAAAATCTGTAATAAAATTAGGATTGAAAGGGTATATTTTCGGTTTTCTAGAAGTAAGTTCAATTTGCCTTAAAGAATCTAATTCTTTTTGAAGAGATATAATTTCAGGAGAAGTAGTATCTAAAACATCTTCATCAGAAAAATCAACAAAATAATAGACCCCTAGTAAGCCAGTAATAAGTAGTAGCAAAAACAAAATCCCATTTCGTTGCTGTCTGTTAAACACGAAATGGGATTTAATATTTTCCATCAGAATATAGATTTATTATTATTCTGGGGAGTTATGTTTTATTAAGTAAAAGTTATTCCTTTTTAGCCTTTATAACTTTCATATATTTATTCAACTCTTCTTTTACTTTAGGTGCTAATATTACCAAACCTATCATATTTGGCACCATCATGGCAAAAATCATGGCATCGGAGAAATTGATAACTGATCCTAAGCTAGCAGCAGCACCAATAACTACAAATACACAAAATAATATTTTATAAGTGTATTCCATTTTTTTAGTTCTACCGAATAAATAAGCCCAACCTTGGAATCCATAATAAGACCATGAGATCATTGTACTAAATGCAAATAATACTACTGCAATAGTTAATACATATGGGAACCAAGAAATTGAAGATGCGAAAGCACTTGATGTTAACAGAATTGCCTGAGCATCACTTCCTGGTGGATTTAGAGGATCCACAAATCCAGTTATAATTAACACTAAAGCTGTCATTGTACAAACAATAACAGTATCAATAAATGGCTCTAATAAAGCAACCATACCTTCACTTGCCGCATATTTTGTTTTTACTGCTGAATGGGCTATAGATGCAGAACCAACACCTGCCTCATTTGAAAATGCAGCTCTTCTAAATCCTTGTACCAAAACACCCACAATTCCACCTGCAATTCCTTCTGGACTAAATGCTCCATTCCAGATTGCTGCAAATGCGCTACCTATCATATCATACTTAGCAATAATAACAAACAAGGATGCTGCAACATATATAACCACCATAAATGGCACAATTTTATCTGTTACTTTAGCTATCTTTTTAATTCCACCAATGATTACAATACCAACAAACACAGCCATTATTAGTCCAAAAACCCAACCCCTATTATGAAATATAGATTCATTTCCTCCTGTAATACTTTCTACTAATTGAAAGGCTTGATTTACTTGGAACATATTTCCACCTCCAAACGATCCTCCAATAACAAAGATCGCAAAAAACACTGCTAAAATCTTACCTAAAACTGGCATACCTTTAGATTTCAGTCCTTTTGTTAAATAGTACATCGGACCACCATAAACGGTTCCGTCTTCTGCAATATCTCTATATTTTACCCCTAAAGTACACTCCACAAATTTTGATGCCATACCTAAGAATCCAGCAACTATCATCCAGAATGTTGCTCCTGCTCCACCAATAGAAACAGCAATTGCAACACCAGCAATATTACCTAAACCTACGGTTGCTGAAAGTGCCGCAGTTAAAGCTTGAAAGTGAGAAACCTCCCCTTCGTGTCCTTCAATAGCAATAGTTTCAATATGATCTTCTCCTTCATTTAAATCTCCAGCACCAGGTAATGATTCATGATGATCTACATCATCATATTTTCCTCTTACAATATTTATTGATGTCCAAAAACCTCTTAAATTAATACCTTTAAAGTAAATAGTAAAGTAGGTCGCACCAATAATTAAGGGAAATAACACCCAAAATACTTTAACTCCTCCACCAAAATCAATTTGATAAAATATAAAACTTACAAACCAACCTGTTGCATTTCCAAAAACTTGATCAATTTTTTGATCTAATCCTTGTTCAGTTGCCTCTTGTGCAAAAGTTAAAAATGGAATTAAAAAAGTAAAAAGGGAAAGAAGATATTTCTTCATAATTAGAGTTTAAGTTAAATTCTTAATGATGTCATTTTTCAAAGAAGCAAGAAACTAAAAAAAATCGGGACTTCAAATTTTTGTCCGTTAATTTGTTAAAGGGTTTTAAACATGGTAAATCTTCTTCAATTTTTCAATTTGTTGTGGCCTTCCAATCAGAATAAGTTTAGAATCTCTTTTTAAAACAAGTGAGGGTTCTGGATTTACAATATACTCACCTTCTGGTGTTTTATAACCAATTATAGAACAACCTGTCTCTTTACGAAGATCTAAATCTTTAATTGCCATTTCTTTTCCTTCTGGACATACTTTAGAAAACGGTACTTGCTCTACATTCATACTATCATCATCTCCAGAAACTGACAAATTATCTAAAAACTCGATTAAATCTGGAGTTACCACTAAAGACGCCATATGATCACCACCTATCCTATCTGGCATAATCACATTATTCGCTCCTGCCAACTTTAATTTTTTTAATGTGGTTTCCTCGGTTGCTCGACTTATTATTTTTAAGCCTTTATTTAATTGTCTTGCAGATAAAACTACAAAAAGATTATCTGCATCATTAGGCAAAGCACTTATTAATGTGGAAGCTTTTTCAATACCAGCTTTTTTTAATATTTCATCTTCATTTGCATTTCCTAGAACAAACGACACTAGTTCACTATAGTATTTCTCAACTACTTCTTCATCTTTTTCAATAACTACAAATTGTTGTTTATAGGCTAATAATTTATGAACTGCTTGTTGTCCATTTCTTCCGTAACCGCAAACTATAACATGATCGTTCATCTTTCTTATTTTTTTTTCTACTCGCTTTTGAATTAAATTTTCGAAATTATTTCTACTTAATATATATTCACTAAAAACCGCTAAAGCATAACCCATAATAAATATGCTAGATACTATTAATCCCGAAGTAAATAATTTTTCCGCATTAGTTAAAGGCTCTACTTCTTTAAAACCTACAGTAGAAATTGTTATAATGCTCATATAGATAGCATCGACTATTGAAAAACCGAATGCAAACGTAAAGGTCATTGCTCCTGTTAAAAAAACTAATAACAAAAGTAAAATCGCAAAAAATATTTTTTTCTGAAACAACTTTATCATAAATCAAAAACTGAAGATCTTTTAGTGTAAAATAAATCTTTTAACCGCAACATAAAAGCCATAGTAATATAAAAAGCAAAACCTAAACCTATTGTTGCAAATGATACATAAATAAAAAATAGACGAACATTTTTTGCTCTAATTCCAAGGCGATCTGCAAAACGAGAGCTTACATAAAAGCCATGTTTTTCGAAATAGTGACGTATGGAATATACCATTTTTAACATAATGCAAAATAATAATTTTTAATAGAATTAATGAATTATTATTCTGATTTTAAAGTAGAATATCTTTTAATAAACAAACTTCAATAATTTTTAGATTGCATTACACAATAATCACTATATAAATCATCAACTTCTCTTTAAAATAGAATTCCCAACAGTACATTGTAGGCATTTATATTTATTACAATATTCATTCTTTAATTGAAGTAATCCTTGAGATTGTAAACTGTTTTTATATGCTGGACGTAATTGATTAAACTTTTTGATAATTGAATTCTCCTCAATTGGAATTGAGGAAGCTAAATTCATGATTTCTTCAGAAACATCCTTTCCTAAAAAGTTAGCATAGATAAACTTTAATGGTATAATGGTATTTATAAGGAGTAAGTCTATAAACTTTTTGGTTAGACTTTTTTTCTTTTTAGTAGAACTAACCCCAAAATTATAATGAGTATCCCAATATTCATTTGCAGAAATTTTAAATATGGTATAATAATCTTCCAAACTATTAACCTCCATAATTCTTGAAAAAAGAGATTGCTTTTCAGATAACAAAACTGCTAATTGGGACAATCGTATCGTTGGAAAATTAGAAGGTCGCAGTCTAAAATATTTAGGACAATTAACTGCTTTATTATTTATACTAAACTTTTGACTTAAATAAAGATATTTGTCCTTCAATAATTCAAAATAAGAATCCCTATTGTTACTTTCAAAAAATCCTGCTTGACCAAAAAGTATAGCTTCTATTTCTAACTTTTCTGAACTGCATTTTTTGATAATGGAATAATCTATAGATTGAGCAATGCTAAAAAAAGATTCTCCATTTACTTTTAAACCAAAATTTTTACAAAGAAGTTTAAATAATAATTCTTCCCAATGATTATTAGAAGATTTCAATTCCTTTTCAAACCAAAGTGATTTATGCTGTAACCTTTCTAAAAACAAACGATCTAACCAATTATCAAGTAAAATGGAGTCCATTTTAGGGAAATCGTTTTCACAATTAATCCATTGCTGCTTTTTTGAAAATAAGTGGCGATAATTTTTTAGCACACTTTCTTCCACTATCGCCTTTAGTTCAAAAGTGGGTATGGTAGAATTATCTTTTCTGAAAATATCGGCATTATATTCCCAAACTACATGCAGTATAACATTATCGTAGTTTTTATTTTTTTCGTGTTGGTGTGCATACCAATCACTGGACTGTTTATGGATTTCAACATTACCAGCCCAAAGTTGATCGCCTATTGATACTTGGGCATTAAAAAAATCTGGACCAGAATTAAAATTATGCTCCCCTACTTTAACAATAACTAAATTAGCTCCATTAGTGGCAGTAAGTTTCTGAACATTAAACTTCTGATACTTCCACACATAGTGTAGAAAATCTTCTTTCATGAGTTAAGAATTCACGGGGAGAAATAAAAGGGATTCTCAAATTTAAGAAAAAGCATTGACAATAGCCATAAAACTTTCTGCATTTAATGCTGCTCCACCAATAAGACCTCCATCCACATCTGGATTCGAAAATATTTCTTTCGCATTTTCTGGCTTAACACTGCCACCATAAAGTATGGATATACTATCTGCAACATCAAAGTTATATCGATCACTAATCAAGCGTCTAATAAAATGATGCATCTGTTGTGCTTGTTCTGGGGAAGCAGTCTCTCCTGTACCTATAGCCCAAACTGGCTCGTATGCTAACACAATAGATTCCCAGCTTTCTTCTGGCAAATGAAAAAGTGCTTTTCTAATCTGATTTTCCACAATTGTAAACTGATCACCATTCTTTCTATCCTCCAATTTTTCTCCAAAACAAAAAATAACTCTCATCTTGTTTTCTAAGCCAGAATCTACTTTTTGTTTTAGTAATACATCATCTTCATTAAAATATTCTCGTCGCTCACTATGACCAATAATTACCGTTTTAACACCAATAGATTTAAGCATCGTTGCAGAAATTTCTCCTGTGTAAGCACCATTTTCTGCAAAATGCATGTTCTGTGCAATTACTTCAATTTCTGAATCTTTTAAACTTTCTGAGGCAGTTAATAGATTCGTAAATGTAGGCGCAATCATAACCTCAGCATCAGAAGTTATTACATTTCCTTTTAATTCTGAAATCAATGTTTTTGTTTCAGCCAAATCTTTATTCATTTTCCAGTTTCCTGCTACTATATTTTTTCTCATAATATTTTCCTAACTTTTTAGGGATATCTCTTTAATTAAAATTTAATTTTTTAATACTTCAACTATTCGTTCATCATCCGCTTTTATAGCTTTATATAAAATTATTTCTCCATCTGGGTTAATCATAATATATCTAGGGATCCAATCTAAATCTATATTGGAACAAAAACCGCCTTTCCATCCAGATTTAATATAATAATGCTCTCCCTTAACATTGAAGGTTTTTATCGCTTTTTCCCATTTTTCGACTGATTTATCTAAAGAAAAATACAAAAATACTACATTTTTGTTCTTTTTTTGTAATTTTCTAACTTTTGGCATTCCTTTTATACAGTCACTACACCATCCTGCCCAAATATCAATAAATATGGTTTTACCTTTATGAATATCTAATATCTCAAAAAAGGTAATTTCTGTTTCTTCGGTAGTTAAGAAAACATCGTTTAACGCTTCTGTACTAAATGTGTTTTCTTGGGATTTTACAGAAAATATAGTAAAAGCTAAAGTGATTAAAAGTAAATATTTTTTCATGTTTTTTAGTTTCTTTACTATCGATTTATATGACAATACCAATAAGGATTTTAATTCCTAATTTTCGGATCTAACCATCCATAGATTAAGTCCACAAAAATATTAATTATAATAAATAAAGTTGCAATCACTATTACTGCTCCCATAATTATAGGCAAATCTAATGTATTTAAAGCATCTACAATTTCTTTTCCAAGACCATTCCATCCAAAAATATATTCTACAAAAACAGCTCCCGCTAACATAGATGCAAACCATCCCGAAATTGCAGTTACTACAGGATTAAGCGCATTTTTTAAAGCGTGTTTCCTAATTATAGTAAACAACGTTAAACCTTTTGCTTTTGCAGTACGAATGTAATCTGTTCCCATAACTTCCAACAAAGAGTTTCGCATTAATTGACTTACTACTGCCAATGGGCGGATCCCTAAAACTATGGCTGGTAAAATTAAATTTTTCCATTGTAAATACTTACCATTTCCAAAATCGTCTACTTCATAAAGACTTCCAGTCATATTTAGTCCAGTATATTCATGTAATAAAAACCCAAATAGCCAGGCAAATATTATTGCGCTAAAAAAAGAAGGAACACTCATTCCTATAGTACTTAATAATTGAATGATTTTGTCTATCCAACCGTCTTTAAACATTGCTGAAATAATTCCTAAAAGCACTCCCAAAAGCATCGCTATAAGAATTGCAGAAATAGCTAAGACTACAGTATTAGGTAAAGTTTCTGAAATCACAGAACTTACTTTTTTTCCATTTTTCTGAAAGGACTCCCGCAAATAAGGAAACTTAAATACAACGTTAGTTTCCGCAATTGAAAACAAATTTACATCTGTGTATTTTAATTTTGACAAATAGGTATAATCCTCAGGATTGTTACTATGAAAAGACAAGGGAGACAAGTCGTTTAAATAATATAAATATTGCTGACTTACAGGCTTATCAAAACCATACTTTTTTTTAACAATAGCAACTTGTTCTGCGGTTTCATTCTGACCTAACATCATACGAGCTGGGTCACCTGGAAGGATGGTAAATAAAAAAAATATTACGGTTATAACTCCAAAAAGGGTGAGTATTGCATATCCTATTTTTTGAAGTAAATACCCTAGCACTATTTATTTTATTTTAATGGTTCTAATTTTAAATTCTCTGAATCGTTCCAATGTAGTTTTTGTAAAATCGTACCTTTTTGTAATTCCATGATGGACGGATTGCTACGAATAATTGTTTTTAACGCTGTCTCATCACAAAAGTAAAACTTGAAATTAAGCTGATATTCTTCAGCTAAAGCTTCGGTTGCTTCTTTACTTGATGCTGAAAGTCCAATAACTTGATATCCTTTTTTAATTGCTTGATCTGTTGCTTGTTTTATATTTATAAACCCTTCCTTTTCAGAATTACTCAAACTATAAGCAACAACAACAATTAAGTTATCATCTTCTAAAAATATGGAAGTAAAATCCTCTCCATCCCTTTCCATGGTAAAATCATGAATTGGAGGTTCATATCCTTTTTGAAGCATGATTGTTTCTACAGTATATTCTCCATCTTCTTTAGGGAAGTCACCAAGAGTCACCACTGTCTTTTCAATGCCATTATTATTAAAAGTCCAATGGTATTCAAAAATAGGCTTTGGCGCATCGGGTGGATAAGCCATTCCATCAGTAATATTTGCTTCAATTTTATAAGGTCTAAAATCAATTAACGGAAGGTGCTGTAAAACATGGTATCCTAAAAACATACAAGCTATAAAAGTAAGGTACACTATAACTTTTCTGAGATTGCTGGTGAATAACGGTTTTATATGTGCTCTTCCAAAGTAAATAATTAATAGCAAAATCAACAATATAACATCCTTTGTAAAGGATTCCCAAGGTGTTAACTTTACTGCATCACCAAAACAGCCACAATCGGTTACTTTATTGAAAAATGCAGAATAGAATGTAAGAAAAGTGAAGAAAATGATCATTAATAAAGAACTCCAAATCGCAAACTTTTTGGCATATCCTAAAAGGAGCATAACTCCTAACATCACTTCAAAAATTACTATGAATATAGCTATTGCCAAAGCGAAAGGCACAAAAACCTCTAGGTTTAGAACATCTGGAGCAAAGTAATCTTTAAGCTTAAATGAAAAGCCAACAGGGTCATTTAACTTTATTAACCCACTAATAATAAATAATACTCCAACAAGTACTCTAGATATTGTAACTATATATTTCATAATAATTTAAAAGTTTGGCGTTAGTATTAATATTCTTCAAGCAGAATTAATGCAAAAACAGCGTAATTAATCATATCTTGATAATTAGCATCAATCCCTTCAGAAACTAATGTTTTCCCTTTATTGTCTTCAATTTGCTTAACTCTAAGAAGCTTTTGCAATATTAAATCTGTAAGAGAACTAATTCTCATATCGCGCCATGCCTCACCATAATCATGGTTTTTATCCATCATTAATTGTTTGGTTTCAGCGACATGTTTATCGTATTCTTCTGTAGCATTTTTCAGAGATAAATCTGGTTGTTCAACTACTCCTTTTTCCAATTGAATCAAGGCCATGATGGAATAATTTATTATCCCCACAAACTCACTCGCCTGCCCTTCGTCTACTTTCTGCACTTCATTTTGTTGCAAACTGCGGATCCTTTGGGTTTTAATAAAAATCTGGTCGGTTAAGGATGGAAGCCTCAATATACGCCAAGCGCTTCCGTAATCTTTCATTTTATTGATAAACAAGCTTCTACAAGTATCAATTATAGTATCAAACTGTTTTGAAGTATTTGGCATTAGTTCTGTAAGATTTTCCGTAAATTTCGCTTAAATAAATCAATTTAAAAAATTGAAATCAATTAATTGTAAAGGAAAGCTTATCGATTTATCAACACCCAAAGTTATGGGTATCTTAAATCTTACTCCTGATTCATTTTATGATGGCGGTAAATTAACTTCGGAAAAAGACATTATTTCACAAGCTGAAAAAATGTTAAGTGATGGCGCTACTTTTCTTGATTTAGGAGGATATAGCTCAAGACCTGGCGCAAAATTTGTTTCAGAAGAAGAAGAATTAAAAAGAGTTTTACCGGTAGTTTCTCTTATTCTGAAAGAATTTCCAGATACACTTATGTCTATAGATACATTTAGAAGTAATATCGCTAGACAATGTATAGAAAATGGAGCAGCTTTAATAAATGATATTTCTGCAGGAAATATGGATGTGAATATGTTTGAGACTATAGCTAATTTGCAAGTCCCATATATCATGATGCATATGAAAGGTACTCCCGAAACCATGATGCATAACACAGAATATGAGAATATCACCAAAGACTTACTGTTTTATTTTTCTGAAAAAATTGCAAAAGCTAGATCCTATGGCATTAATGATGTACTTGTAGATTTAGGGTTTGGGTTCTCAAAAACGATGGATCAGAATTTTGAATTGCTATCAAATTTAGAGCTCTTCAATAATATTGATGTCCCTATCTTAGTTGGAGTTTCAAGAAAATCTATGATTCATAAAACTTTAGGCATTTCCCCAAATGATGCTCTTAATGGCACAACATCATTACACTCTATAGCATTATATAAAGGCGCCTCTATTCTTCGTGTTCATGATGTGAAAGAAGCTGTTGAATGTATAAAATTGACACAAAATTTGAAGTCTCATTGATTTAAAGTACTTTTACAAAAAGCCTATACTCATTGGAATTTTTAGACATTAGAATCATAGACGTTGTAGACATAGTCCTCGTTGCTTTCCTATTATATTATACCTACAAACTCATTAAAGGTACTGTTGCCATAAATATCTTTATCGGTATTGTTATTCTTTATGCCATCTGGAAAATTACCGAATTTCTAGATATGGAAATGCTTAGTAAGATTTTAGGTGGGTTTTTAGGAATTGGAATGATAGCTCTTGTAGTTGTATTTCAACAAGAGATAAGACGTTTTTTGTTAATGATTGGTTCCACTAATTTTAGCGCTCGTAGAAAATTTTTAAAACAATTTAAGTCAAATGAAATCGATTTAATAACCAATGTTGAAGCTATAGTAAAGGCTTGCGAGAAAATGGGGAAATCTAAAACTGGAGCACTTATTGTTTTTAAACGCAATAACAGTTTAGATTTTGTGAAAAATACTGGTGATGAAATGAATATTGAAATTAATCAGCCAATCATTGAAAGTATCTTTTTTAAAAACAGCCCGCTTCATGACGGAGCAGTCATCATTGAAGAAAACATAATTAATGCCACAAGAGTAATTTTACCTATATCAAACGAACTTGAAATCCCACAACGATTTGGACTTCGACATAGAGCCGCAGTTAGTATAACTGAAAAAACCGATGCTGTTTGTATTGCTGTTTCTGAAGAAAACGGTCAAATTTCTTATTTAAAAGAAGGGGATTTTGTTCTTTTTGAAAATTTAGAAGAATTAACTAAACTTCTGGAAAAAGATTTAAGTCACTAATATTAAATAGCTTCTTTTTCTAAAAACTGAACTTCGTAAAGGTTTTTATAATATCCATTTTCTTTTTCAAGAAGTTCTTTATGAGATCCCATTTCAACTACTTTACCTGCATCCATTACAATTATCTTATCTGCATTTTTCACAGTCGCTAATCTATGTGCAATAACAATTGAGGTACGTCCCTTAGTTATTTTTTCAGTAGCAGTTTGAATCATTTCTTCTGAATAAGAATCTACGGAGGAAGTCGCTTCATCTAAAATTAATATACTTGGATTGCTAACATAAGCACGTAAAAAGGCTAATAATTGTCGTTGCCCTGAAGATAACATGACTCCTCTTTCTTTTACATTATAATGATAGCCATTAGGCAAGGAGCTGATAAATTTATGAACTCCTATTTCTTTAGCTGCTGTTATAACCTGTTCTTCAGAAATATTGGGATTGTTTAGTGTAATGTTATTTAATATAGAATCCGCAAACAAAAACACATCCTGAAGCACAACTGCAATATGGCTTCGTAAAGACTTTAACGTATAGTCATTAATGTTTGATCCATCTATATTGATTTCACCACTGTTAATTTCATAAAAACGAGATAATAAATTAATAATAGTCGATTTCCCCGCACCTGTAGCACCTACTATTGCAACGGTTTCTCCTGGCAGTACTGCAAAGGAGATTCCTTTTATTATTTCTTCACCTTCAATATAACTAAACCGTACATTATTAAAATCAATCAATCCATTGGTATGCGATAATAATTTTGTCCCAGAATCGTCAATATGAGACTTGGTATCTAAGATATCAAATACTCTTCGTGCAGCAACCATTCCCATTTGAAGTGTATTAAACTTATCGGCAATTTGCCTTAAAGGTCTAAACAACATTTGTGACAATATTATAAACGAGGTGATAATACCAAGAGTGATATCTCCTCCAGCAATAACATTTAGTCCTCCATACCATACCACAAATCCAATAGCTATAGAGGAAGCAATTTCTGCAATTGGAAAAAATATCGAATTATACCAAACCGTTTTTATCCATGCCTTTTTATGCTTTTGGTTTATCTCTTTAAACTGTTTGTACTCTGTTTCTTCTCGAGTAAAAATTTGTACGATTTTCATTCCCGTAATACGTTCTTGTACAAAAGAGTTTAAATTGGACACCTGATTTCTTACATCTTCAAACGCAACTTTCATTGCCTTCTGAAAAACTCTTGTCGCATATAAAATAATTGGTAAAATTGTCAATACAATTAATGCCAATTGCCAACTTTTATAAAACATAAAACCAACAATAACTAGCATTTTTAAAAGGTCACTAATTATCATAAACAATCCCTGACTAAAAATACTCGATATTGTTTCTATATCATTTACTGCACGCGTTGTTAACTTCCCAACAGCACTGGTATCGTAATATTTTAGTTTAAAACTCAACATCAATTCAAAGAGATTTACACGAATATCTCTAATTACATTTTGCCCCAACCAATTTGCAAAATAAATAAAGGTAAGATTCAATAGGGTTTCAATAAAAATTAAAGCCACCATTAAGCTGATATAAAAAACTAAGTTTTCATTATCTTTTGGAACTATGGATTCATCTATGGTAATTTGTAAAAGCTCTGGCTGAACCACCCCTAAAATAGACATGGCTATGGCAGCAAACGCCACATAATAAAAGGTTAGACGATAAGCATTAGTGTAACCTAATAACCGTCTAAATAAACTAAAATCGAATGCCTTACCAGATTCTGCCATAATTCATTCCTTTATTAAGAGGAATACTGTTGATTAATATTTTATATTTTCTGAATATATAACCTTAGTTAAATAAAGTCCTTTTGCTGGAGCTGATGTCCCAGCCTTGCTCCTATTCTTACTTTTTATAATTTTATGAAATTCCCCTAAACTAGTTTTCTCAAAACCAACATCCAAAAGAGTTCCTACAATTGCTCTTACCATATTTCGCAAAAACCGATCTGCTGAAATTGTAAAAATCAATTCCGATTCTTTAAGTTCCCAAAATGCTTTTTCAATCTTACAATTATACGTTTTTACATCGGTTTTAGATCTCGAAAAGCATTGAAAATTCTTATAGTTCAATAGCTCTTTTGCCGCACTATTCATTAAATCTATATTCGGTATATAATGAATTAGATGTGCAAAATCTTCAGAAAAAGGGCTCTTTATAAGGGTGATTTTATATTCGTATTCTCTTTCTAAAGCATTAAATCTAGCATGGGCATTTTCCTTTACTCTAAATATGCTTTGTACAGTAATATCCTTCGGAAGCAAAGAGTTAAATTTAAACCTTAGTTCCCTAAGCTCTTTAATCTCATCGAAATCAAAATGAGCAAACAATTGCTTTGCATGCACACCTGCGTCTGTTCTTCCTGCACCTGTAACTTTAATTTCTTTCCGAAGAATAGTAGACATCGTTTTTTCTAAGACTTCCTGTACACTAATAGCCTCAGGTTGCGTTTGCCAACCATGGTAGTTTTTTCCCTTATAAGCTATCTCTATAAAATATCGCAAAGAATCTTGTATTTTTGACCTTGCAAAACATCATTTGATGTCAATTGCAAATGTCAAAGATACATAAAGTGAAAAGCATCTAAGGAAAAGTTTGCTTTCTCTTAACATTATTATATTTCCTAAATTAATGAAGAAAATTCTTCTACTTTCAGATACCCATAGTCATATAGACGATACCATATTAAAATACATTAAGCAAGCCGATGAAGTTTGGCATGCAGGGGATATTGGCGATTTAGCCGTAACCGATACCATAAAAAAGATAAAGCCACTTAGAGCAGTTTATGGCAATATCGACAATGCAGAAGCTCGAGGAGAATTTCCATTAAACAACCGTTTTATGTGTGAAGAGGTGGACGTTTGGATTACTCATATTGGAGGTTACCCAGGAAGATACAATCCAGCAATTCGAAATAATATTCAGAATAACCCACCACAATTATTTATCACTGGGCATTCTCATATTTTAAAAGTAATGAACGATAAAAAGTTAGGGCTGTTACATATGAATCCTGGTGCTATTGGAAAATCTGGATTTCATAAAGTAAGGACCATGTTACGATTTGAAATTAATAAAAACAAAATTGAAAATTTAGAGGTGGTTGAAATTGAAAGGTAATTTATCAAAAAACAAAAACCCTAAAAGATGGCATTCTTTTAGGGTCTTGCACTAATATACTAAGATGTACGGTTTAGCGTAACCGATCCACAGATTTTACGAGGTCTTCATCCCTTTTTATGGCCTTATTGGCCATGACTAAAAAAACGATAGAAATGATAGGAAGTAACACCCCAATACCCTTCTCTGAAACCAAAGTCTCTCCGGATAGTGTTAGTGATCTGTATACGAAAACTCCCAGTAATACAAAGTTTAATATGATGTTTAAACGATTCAATACAAATTGCAATTGCCGTTTATTAAAATTAAATATAGATACTAATGTCAATACAATTGACCCAATAATAAGTCCTAATATTAAAGGTTCATTTTTGTCAATAATTAGCTCTTTAGCTTCATTCATGATTATTGGAAACCATAAATACAAAGCAGCAATGACTAATGCTGAAATAAAAAGATAAACTGTTTGTATACGTTGTAACATTAATTTACTCTAAAAGTAGAAAGCAAAAATACAGTTTCTTTTAAAAAAATAAATACAAAAACTAATTTATTGTTGTACTATTGCAATATCAATTCGTAACCAATTCAATAGAGGTTACTTAGTCTTCGATTAAATTTCAAAAGAAAATACCTTCAAAGCGTATTCAATTATATCAAAACAAACTTATAAATTTTTAAATGTTAGAAATTTCAGAATTAAAAGCAAAGAAGCTAGCTGAACTACAGGAAATTGCAAAAATTTCAGGTGTTCCTAAATTCCGAAGCTTAAAAAAATTAGACTTGGTCTATAAAATTTTAGATCATCAAGCTGCCAACCCAGATGCAGTTAAAGCAGTGGTAAAAGAGGAAACACCAAGCCCTTCTCCAATACAAGAAGCTCCAGTAAAAAGAGAAGCTCCAGTAAAAAGAGAACCACAAGCTAAAAGAGAACCTCAAACAAAAAGAGAACCTCAAACAAAAAGAGAACCACAAGCTAAAAGAGAACCTCAAGCCAAAAGAGAACCTCAAGAAAAAAGAGAGCCTCAAGCTAAAGAAGAAACTCAAGAAAACAAGGAACAAAAGACCAATGCTCCTCAACAAAGGGAAAATCGTCCTCGCCAACAAAGAAACGAGAATAGAAATCCAAACAAACCTGCTCAAAAACCCAATCACCCACAACAAAAAAAGGGAGAGGAAGCTGAAAAGCAACCAAGGAAAGAACAGAATACAAAACAAAAGCCAGCTCAAGCGAAAAGAGAGAACATCAATCCTAACCAAAACAGAAGCAAGGACGGCAATAAAGACACTCGAAATCGCTACCGTCAACCAGACTATGAATTTGATGCAATCATAGAAAGTGAAGGTGTATTAGATATAATGATGGATGGCTATGGTTTTTTACGATCTAGCGATTATAATTATTTGTCATCGCCAGATGATATTTATGTATCACAATCACAAATTAGATTATTTGGTTTAAAAACTGGAGATACCGTCTTAGGCCAAGTTAGACCTCCAAAGGAAGGTGAAAAGTATTTCCCTTTAATTAAGGTGAATAAAATTAATGGACAAAGCCCTAATGTTGTAAGAGACAGAATTGCTTTTGAACATTTAACTCCTTTATTTCCAGAAGAAAAATTTAACCTTGCCGATAAACAAGCCAGTATTTCAACACGTATTATAGATATGTTTGCTCCTATAGGTAAAGGACAACGTGCAATGATAGTTTCGCAACCAAAAACTGGAAAGACAATGTTATTAAAAGACATTGCCAATGCTATTGCAGCAAATCATCCAGAGGTTTATCAAATCATACTTTTAATAGACGAACGTCCTGAGGAAGTTACCGATATGCAACGTAATGTTCGTGGAGAAGTAGTTGCTTCTACTTTTGATAAAGAAGCTACAGAACACGTTCGTATTGCAAATCTAGTTCTTGAGAAAGCCAAACGGTTAGTAGAATGTGGGCACGATGTAGTGATTTTATTAGATTCTCTTACTCGTCTTGCTCGTGCATATAATACAGTACAACCAGCTAGTGGTAAAATATTAAGTGGTGGTGTTGATGCTAATGCATTACACAAACCTAAACGTTTCTTTGGAGCGGCTAGAAACATTGAAAATGGAGGTTCCTTAAGTATTATTGCAACTGCACTTACTGAAACAGGATCTAAAATGGATGAAGTTATCTTTGAAGAATTTAAAGGAACTGGTAATATGGAACTACAATTAGAAAGAAAAATTTCTAACCGCAGAATATTCCCAGCCATAGATCTTACTTCTTCAAGTACACGTAGAGATGACCTTTTATTAGGCGAGAATGTAATACAACGTATGTGGGTATTACGTAAATATCTTGCAGACATGAACCCTGTAGAAGCTATGGAGTTTATAAATGAGCGCATTAAGAGTTCTAAAAACAACGAAGAGTTTCTTGTTTCCATGAACAGATAATATTAGATTATAATTTATTATTAAAAATCCTGTTGAGTTTTTCAATAGGATTTTTTAGTATATTAAAGTCCTAAATAAAGTCACACTCTATGAAATACCAATTTAATCTATTTATTATTTGTCTTATAATTGGGCTTGTTCTTTTTTCTTCTTGTTCTTCTGAAAAGAAGGAAGTGGCCTATGATTTTACAACTGCCTTTGAATTATCAGATGGCACTGAAACTGCAACCTATAATCAAATAATAGAGTTTTACAATCAGCTAGCAGAAAACTATACCTCTGTTGCTATTTATGAAATGGACAAGACAGATTCTGGAAAACCATTACATCTGGTGACTTTCAATCCAAATCGAAGTTTTGAATATGAATTTTCAGATAATAAAGACAAAAATATTTTACTTATAAATAATGGAATTCACCCTGGGGAAAGTGATGGAATAGATGCATCCATGATGCTACTAAGAGATTTAGCGCAGCAAAAAATAGAAGCTCCAAAAAATACAATTATAGCTGTAATACCCATTTATAATATTGGCGGTGCATTAAATAGAAATAATTCAACAAGAACCAATCAAAATGGCCCTAAAGAATATGGCTTTCGAGGAAACTCTCGCAATTATGATTTGAACAGAGATTTTATAAAATCTGACACAAAAAACGCAAGAGCCTTTGCGGATATTTTCAGAACTATAAAACCAAACCTTTTTATAGACAATCACGTAAGTAATGGTGCAGATTACCAATATACATTAACACATTTATTTACCCAACACAATAAACTGGGAAGGGAATTAGGGGAGTATTTGAATAATTCCTTTATGACGCAATTAGAAGACTCTCTAAGTCAAAAGAAGTGGGATATCACTCCTTATGTAAATGTTTTTAATAGAACTCCAGAAAGTGGATTTTCACAATTTTTTGATTCTCCAAGATACTCTACAGGTTATACTTCTCTTTTTAATACATTGGGAATGATGGTGGAAACTCATATGCTAAAACCATACGACAAAAGAGTTACAGGAACCTATGAATTAATGAAAAGCTTTATTGCTATTGCAGATAAAGATTCTAAAAAAATCAATGAACTAACCCAAATTGATATTGAAAAGTATAAAGAAGGAACTAGCTATCCAATATCCTGGAAAATTGATAGCTCACAAAGCTCTACTTTAAATTTTAAAGGATATGAGGGGAAAATGATTCCTAGTGAAATTACTGGCACAAAAAGACTAAAATATGATAGGAGCAAACCTTTTACTAAAGAAGTAACTTATTATAATTATTTCACACCTTTAAATACCGTAACAATTCCAGAAAAATACATAATCCCTAAGGGTTGGTGGAACATAAAGGAGTTATTAAAACTGAATGAAATTAAAATAACTTATGCTCCAAAAGACACTTTAATTACTGCAGGGGTTTATAAAATTAAAAGCTTCGAAACCGTTAAAAATGCATACGAAGGACATTATATGCATTATAAAACCGAAACGGAGTACAAGCAAGAATTAGTACAAATTAGAAAAGGAGATTATATAGTAAGCACACAACAGGAAGGCGTGCGTTATATCATGGAAACATTAGAACCTTCCGCCCCAGATTCTTTTTTTAATTGGAACTTTTTCGATACTATACTTCAGCAAAAAGAAGGTTTTTCCCCTTATGTATGGGAAGATATGGCTGTTGAGTTTTTAGAAAACAATCCAGAAATAAAAAAGGAATTCGAAGCTAAAAAATTAGAAGATGCAGAATTTTCAGAAAATTGGTATTTGCAATTGGATTGGATTCACAAACAATCGCCTAATTATGAAAAATCACACTTGCGCTATCCTATCATTAGGGTGGGTGGTTAAATACTCTTTTGGAAAAAGAAGTTTTACATTTTCATAACTATCATTAAGTGCTTTCTGAGATTTTTCAAAGTTTTTCCACTTTGCTTTTTTAATATCTTCATTTAACTGAGGCACTAATTCTCCTTTATACTCAGTGTACATTTCGTACCAATATGTGATTTTTAATTTAAAAGTATCATTACGTTTAAATACATGATAGGTTTTAGTAATAAAGTTTCTTATTTCAAGATTCTTAACACCTGTTTCCTCTTCAACTTCTCTAATAGCTGCATCCTCATGACTCTCCCCTTTTTCTAATCCACCTTTTGGTAAATCCCATTTAGAGTTTCTGTAAATAAAAAGTATTTCCTTTTTATTATTATAAACCAAGCCACCAGCAGCTTCTACTACAGGGAGTTTTTTACGAAGAAATTGCTCTAGTTTCTCTTCATTTTTATGGTATAGATTAATATAATGCAATTCCCCATTTGTAATCTTTTTAATCAATTTCTTAAAATTCACCAACTTCAAGGGTATGGAAGTATATTGACTCCCAATTTTTTTATTAGTTGAGAGAATAATCGGTATGTCTTTAACAAAAACTTTATACATTTGCACTATGATTTTAGACAAAGAAACAGCTCAAAAAACTGCTAAATTACTTCTGCAAATTAATGCAATTAAATTACAACCACAAAACCCTTTTACATGGGCATCTGGATGGAAGTCTCCAATTTATTGTGACAATCGTATTGTATTATCCTTTCCTGAAGTAAGAAATTATATAAAAGAAAACCTTTCCAAACAAATTGAAGAACTCTACGGAAAACCAGATATTATTGCTGGTGTAGCTACAGGAGCAATAGGAATTGGTGCATTAGTTGCAGATTTTCTAGATCTTCCTTTTTGTTATGTTCGACCTGATGCAAAAAAGCATGGTCGTCAAAATAAAGTGGAAGGTTATTTACAAGAAGGTCAAAATGTTCTAATTGTAGAAGATTTAATAAGTACTGGAAAAAGTAGTTTGTTAGCTGTAGATGCTATTAGAGAAGCTAATGCTAATGTAATGGGAATGCTTGCAATTTTCACTTATGGTTTTGATGTTGCGGAAGAAAATTTTGATTCGGCTAATGTTACATTGCACACTTTAAGTAATTATAATAGTCTAATTCAACTTGCTGAAAAATCGAATTACATTTCCTCAACCGATGCAAAGCTCCTTTCTAAATGGAGAGAAAGTCCTAACACTTGGTCACAATAAAAAATTAACCTTAATTAATATATTATATGAACTTAACTAGTAAAAAAGTAACAGTCCAAAAACCTGCATCAGAGCTATGTGATTTTCTTTGCGATGTAAAAAATTTCAAGCAATTAATGCCTGAAAATATTAGCAAATTTGAGGTTATTAATGAGAGTGCTTTTATTTTCGCCCTTAAGGGAATGCCAGAAATAGCATTAGAAGTAAAGGAAGTTAAGTCTCCAAATTATATAAAATTAGGTGCTAAAAGTGATAAATTGCCTTTTACTCTTATAGGAAACATTGAAGAGGTAAACGAAAGCTCATCTGAAATTGCATTACAATTTGAAGGAGATTTCAATCCAATGATGGCAATGATGATCAAAGGCCCTATCACTAAATTTTTAGAAACACTAGTAAGTAGTTTAGAGAAGAGTTAGAAATATTTTTAATACAAATATTTAATTTCTTTAAGCTTATAGTTTTTAATAATTCCCTGTTCGTTTTCAACTAAAAGCTCCCCTATTTCAGAAACACCTTTAATTACTCCGTTGAAACGAAATCCTTTTGTGTCTTCAAAAACAGAAACTATATTTTTTCGAAAAAGGGTTTCTTCATACTCCCTTTTTAGAGTTTGGAATTCTTCTTTTTCAATCCTGTCCAATTCCTTTAAAATTGAATTGGAAACTATTTCTAAAACTTCCTCAAGGTTTTGCTTTCTACCTGTAGCCAATAATATAGAAGTAGCTTGAGGTAAATTTTCAAATTTCTCTTCATTTACATTGAGCCCAATACCAATAACAGAAGAAACAATTTTATTTTGCTTAATCTGATTTTCTATTAATATACCTGCCAATTTATTAGAATATGACATTATGTCGTTAGGCCATTTAATTGTTATATGTGGGACTAATATTTTATTTAAAGCATGATAAACACCAATAGAAACTGCATAAAGTATACTGGGTAAAAAGGAAACAGGAAGGTTTTCAAATCTCTTAAACACACTAAAAGTAAGGCTTTTAAGGTGTTGGGATTGCCAAGCAGCTCCTAACTGCCCTCTTCCTTTATTTTGCCTCTCTGAAACAACTATAGTTCCATCCAATAGCTTTACATTTTTACCTAGATCAATAAGGTAAGTATTTGTAGAGTCAATGGCATTAAGTTTGATTATATTCACCATATAAAAATTGTGTTAATGTAACGTTACAAAAGCGTTTAAAGAAACAAATAATTAATAACTTAGCGCTCTCAAATTTACGAGATTAAAATATAAAGTATTGAAAAAAGATAAAGGAACAGATCAGCTTATTACTCAAATAATAAAAGGCATTGAAGAAGTTAAGGGTCAAGACATTGAAATACTAGACCTTAGAGATATTGAAAATACAGTTTGTGATTATTTTATTATTTGCAACGGTAATTCTAATACTCAAGTGAATGCTATTGTAAATTCTATTCAGAAAGTAGTAAGTAAGGCTTTGCATGAAAAACCATGGCATATAGAAGGTAGTAATAATGCAGAATGGGTGTTAATAGATTATGTACACGTTGTAACGCATGTTTTCCAGAAACATATTCGAGAGTTTTATGATATAGAAGGATTATGGGGAGATGCAAAATCTGTTAAAATAGAATCAGCTAACTTAAAAAAAGAAAAAGCCTAATGGCAAACAATAATAAAAAACCAGAAATTAAGAAACCGAAATTTAATCAGAATTGGATTTTCGGTGCAATTATCGTTGTTTTTTTAGGGCTTATGCTTTCAGGTGGTGGCAGCTGGTCACAGCCCGAAAAAATCACACAATCAAAATTTGAAGATTTTTTACGTGAAGGAGATGTAGAAAGAATAGACGTTCTAAATAATAGAAACGTAAAGGTTTACCTTACTCCAGATGCAAAAACCAAAGAAAAACATATACAGAAAAAAGGTAATTCCATTTTTCCTGCAAATGCTGGTGATGCTAAATATCAATTTGAAATTGGTAACCTTGAAAATTTTGAAAATAGATTTGAGAAAATAAAGGAAGAAAACAATCTTTCTACTGAAATTATTCCTGTTACAGACAGCAACCCAATGGGAGAAATATTACTTTCTCTACTTCCGTTTGTTGTTATTATTGGTATTTGGATTTTTATTATGAAAAGAATGTCTGGTGGCGCTGGTGGCGGTGCTGGAGGTCAAATTTTTAACATTGGAAAGTCTAAAGCAAAATTATTCGATGAGAATACCGATGTAAAAACTACTTTTAAAGATGTTGCTGGATTAGAAGGTGCTAAAGAAGAAGTACAAGAAATTGTAGATTTCTTAAAGAAACCCGAAAAATATACTGCCTTAGGTGGAAAAATACCAAAAGGAGCTTTGCTTGTAGGGCTTCCAGGAACTGGTAAAACTTTATTAGCAAAAGCTGTTGCTGGTGAAGCTCACGTACCTTTCTTTTCCTTATCTGGATCAGACTTTGTTGAGATGTTTGTAGGTGTAGGTGCTTCTCGTGTTAGAGATTTATTTAAACAAGCAAAAGAAAAATCTCCATCTATTATTTTTATCGATGAAATTGACGCTATTGGACGTGCTAGAGGTAAAAATAATATGTCTGGGTCCAACGATGAAAGAGAAAACACATTGAATCAATTACTAACCGAAATGGATGGTTTTGGCTCTAATTCTCATGTTATTGTTTTAGCTGCTACTAACCGTGCAGATGTTTTAGATAAAGCATTAATGAGAGCTGGTCGTTTTGATAGACAAATTTATATTGACCTACCAGATGTAAGAGAACGTAAAGAAATTTTTGAAGTTCATCTACGTCCCTTAAAAATTGATGAAAAATTAGATACAGAGTTCTTATCCAAACAAACACCAGGTTTTTCTGGTGCAGATATTGCAAATGTTTGTAATGAAGCAGCTCTTATTGCTGCAAGACATGAAAAGAAACAAGTTGAAAAACAAGATTTTTTAGACGCTGTAGATAGAATAGTTGGTGGTCTAGAAAAAAAGAATAAAATCATTACTCCTTCTGAAAAGAGATCTGTTGCATTTCATGAAGCTGGACATGCTACCGTAAGCTGGATGTTAGAACATGCATCTCCCCTAGTAAAAGTTACGATTGTTCCTCGTGGACAATCCTTAGGTGCAGCATGGTATTTACCAGAAGAGCGATCTTTAGTAAAACCTAACCAAATGCTAGACGAAATGTGTGCTACTCTTGGCGGTCGTGCAGCAGAAGAAGTTATTTTTAATGAAATTTCTACTGGTGCTTTAAACGATTTAGAAAAAGTAACCAAACAAGCTCGTGCAATGGTTACCATTTATGGCTTAAATGACAAGATTGGGAACCTTACTTATTATGATTCTTCAGGACAAAATGAATATGGTTTTACTAAACCATATAGCGAAAAAACTGCTGAATTAATTGATAAAGAAATTTCTATATTGATAGAATCACAGTACCAAAGAGCTATTAAATTACTTGAAGAAAACAAAGATAAACTTACAGAATTGGCTAATGTTTTATTAGAAAAGGAAGTGATTTTCAAAGACAACCTTCTTGAAATATTTGGAAAAAGACCTTTTGATAAAGAAGAGGAAATTACTGAAGTTGAGACAAAAACTGAAAAAGTTAGTGATGAAGTTATCAATGACAAAGAGGAAGAAAAAAGTGCAACTTAATTCATAATCTAAATTTAATATTATTTTTTAACAAAAGATTAGGGTAAGAAAACTCTTAGTAATTTTAGATTTTATATATTTGGTAATTAAGTTAACCTACAATTTCTCAACAAATAGTTTATGAGCTTGCTAAAAAAACTTTTTGGTAATAAAGGTAAATCAGAGATAAGTATTCCACAATCTGACCAAAGCAGTTATTTTCCAAATGAAAAGGCTCCTACAGACGAAAAGTTCACATACAATTTTAATAAAAACGGCGGCAAGTTTTTGTATTGTATAACTATGGATGAAACTCTAGAAGCTTTTAAAAGCATTTTAGAGGAAAACAATATTGAAGAGTCAGACATATATTGTATTAATGAACAATTAGGCCCTAGGTTTAATAATGCTAAATTCAATTATGATAAAGTTAAAGACAACTCTTTTTTTCTAACTACCTGTGAATCATTAATAGCGAACGATGGTTCCATTTTATTATCTTCCAATCAAATTAAAGAAAAAAAATTAAACGAACTTCCTACAAAATTAATCATTTTTGCTACTACTAGTCAATTAGTTGATTCTATTAGTGAAGGTCTTCGGAAAATAAAAAACCAAAGTAAAAACCTCATTCCTAGTAACATTACAACAATTCGAGATTTTGAAACTGATAAAGAAAAGGATTTTATGAGTTATGGAAGTAGCACAAAAAACTTATATTTGTTGCTACTGGAAGACTTATAATATGAAAGACGTTGCCATTCGGTTTTTATCAGGAGTACTTTTTGTTTCCTTAATTTTTACATCCATATTTTTATCTCGTGAATGGTTCATAGGTTTAATATTTGTTCTTGCAATTATCACCTTAAATGAATTTTTACGGCTACTCTCACTAAAAGGTATAATAGCTTATCTTTTACTTGCTATCGCATTTTATTTTTTTAGTTATATAGAGATCAACCCTACTTCAATTAATATATTATTAGGCCTTTCTATACTGGTAAATCTTTATTTATTTAGAGATGCCTTAATTTTAAAAGATCTTACACTATTTAATAAAAGACGATACTTTTGCATTATATTTTATATAATAAGTGGCTTTGTTTTTTTAACATTAATCCCCTCAATTGGTGCCAGTAATGAATTTAACCCAACCATTTTATTTAGTATATTTATCTTAGTTTGGTCTAATGATACCTTTGCTTATTTAATTGGAAAGAGCTTCGGAAAAAGAAAATTACTGGAAAGTATTTCACCTAAAAAAACTGTTGAAGGTTTTTTTGGCGGTTTAGTAGGTGCTCTTATTACAAGTATTATTTTAAGTAAATTTGCAGAGTTATATAATATATATATATGGTTATCTATAGCAATTATCGTTTCGTTTATGGGTACAATTGGAGATTTAATACAATCAAAATTTAAAAGAAAGGCTGGAGTTAAAGATAGTGGTAAAATAATGCCAGGACATGGTGGATTATATGACAGACTTGATAGTATTATTTATGCTAGCCCTTTTATTTACTCATTTTTATTAATAATAGATTATGTTTCATAAAGAAGGATATAAAATAATAACTGTCGCTTTTCTTATTTGTGCAGTACTAAGTTTAACTGCTCATTTTTTAATTGAAAATGAATTAGTAGAAAAAGGAGTTATTCTTATTTTTCTAATTTTATTGATTCTGATATTGCAATTTTTTAGAAACCCTGAAAGAAATTTCGAATTGAATCCGAACGAAATTTTATCACCAGTTGATGGTAAAGTAGTGGTTATTGAAGAAGTTTTTGAAAAAGAATATTTTAAAGACAAACGATTACAGATTTCTGTATTCATGTCTCCACTTAATGTACATGTAACTAGATATCCTGTTGGCGGAAATGTAGTGTTCAGCAAATACCATCCTGGTAAGTTTTTAGTTGCTTGGCATCCCAAATCATCTGAAGAAAATGAGCGCACCACAGTAGTAGTTAAAAGCAAGGTATTTGGAGATGTTTTACACAGACAAATAGCTGGCGCAGTAGCTAAACGAATCGTTAATTACGCTAAGGAAGGACAAGAAGTGGAACAAGCTTCAGATAGTGGCTTTATAAAATTTGGGTCAAGAGTAGATATTTTTTTACCTTTAGGGACTAAAATTAATGTTTCATTAAATCAGAAAGTAAAAGGTGGTGTTTCCATCCTTGCTCAATAATGACTTCCGAAGAATTAAATATCGCCTTTATCAAAGCTGTAAAAAGCATAAATGACCATCAGGAACCTTTTCCTGCAGACCTATTATTACGCCTTTATTCCTATTATAAAGTTGCAACTAATGACCAGGACACTCCTCGTAGTAGAACTCCTCTAATAAATGCATTTAAAATTAATGCACTCTTTCAAGCACAAAACCTTACAGAAGATGAGGCAAAGAAACAATATATAGATTGTGCGGAACATTATTTTTTATATAGAAAGTAATACCCTATAAAACTAACACTTTATCGATTTTTTCTCTTAAGTACCTAAATATCACTTAACTTTATTGTATTAAATATTACTCCTCATTTTATAAGCATTTTTTTTATTAACTAACTAACAAAAAAATGATTACTAAAAAAAACTACTATCTTATTGATAATGTTGAAAAACAGTTGAAGTATTTTATAAAAAAAGCAGGTCTTATATTAATTGGAATAGTTGTTTCCTTTTTTTTTAAAAATTAACACCTAATTTAATTTCACCCAGAACAATCCTCTTAAACTTTTTAAATGGCAATAGTTTATGATGCCGAGATATGTTTAAAAGTCAAGTCTATTTAGTAACTTTGGTTGCAATAGACTTCCTATTTAATTAAACAAAACTTATGACTATTCACCATTTAGAAAAAAACAATTCCATTTTAAATAAGTTTATCGCTGAAATAAGAGATGAAGGCATTCAGAAAGACTCGATGCGTTTTAGAAATAATATATCACGAATAGGGGAAATTTTAAGCTACGAATTAAGCAAACACTTAAATTATAGTAGGCAAGAAATCACCACTTGTTTAGGAACAAAGAACATAAATTTACCCAGTAATAAAATAGTTTTATGTTCTGTATTAAGAGCTGGCTTACCTTTACACCAAGGTTTATTAAATTATTTTGATGATGCCGAAAGTGCTTTTATTTCAGCATACCGAAATCATCCAGTAGAGGGTTCAAAGTCTGAAATTATCGTAGAGTACTTTGCAGCACCTTCTTTAGAAAATAAAACTTTATTATTAGCAGATCCAATGTTGGCAACCGGGCAATCTTTAATTGCGGTCTATGATGCCATAAAAAAATATGGAAATACCAAAGAAATTCATTTGGTATCTGTTATCGCTTCCACAGAAGGAATTGAATCTATAAAAAACCATTTTCCAGAAAACACACACCTTTGGATTGCTGCAATAGATGATGAACTAAACGACAAAGGATATATTGTCCCTGGCTTAGGAGATGCTGGTGATTTGGCTTTTGGAAGTAAGTTATAATCCCTTTATTTCAACCCTTCTAAACTACGTTTTATAGTCTCTATTTTAGCCAAGGCATCTGCCTCCTTTTGACGTTCCATACCAATTACTTTTTCAGGGGCATTGTTTACAAATCGCTCGTTTTTAAGCTTACCTTGAACACTTCTCAAAAACCCTTCTGTGTATTTTAATTCCTCAGAAAGCTTTGCAATTTCATCTTCAACATTTATTGCCCCTGCTATAGGAATAAAGTATTCATTAGATTTTACACGATAGGTTAAAGCGCCTTCAATTTTTTCTGATATATAATCCAGCTCGTCAATATTTCCCATTTTTTTAATAACGGAGTCAAAAGAAGTTGCCGCATTTATATTATTAATCACAGAAAGATTGATGGTTTCCTTAAATGAAATATTTTTCTCTTTACGAATTGTTCTTATTCCTGAAATTACTTCAGAAGCAATTTCAAAATCTTTTAATATTTCTTTATTAATTGGTTTTGCAGTTGGATATGCTGAAACAATTAATGCTTCCTCACTTTTCCTATCTTCAATTTGATGCCAAATCTCTTCGGTAATAAATGGCATATATGGATGCAGTATTTTTAAAATATCCTCAAATGCTACTATTATTGCATCAAAAGTAAGTTTATCTACTGGTTGCTGATAAGCTGGTTTTACCATTTCCAATAACCAAGAACAGAAATCATCCCAGATTAATTTATATGCTGTCATTAAAGCGTCAGAAAGTCTATAGGTAGAAAAGTGATCTTCCATCTCAGCAAAAGCACTTTGAAATTTAGAATCAAACCATTCTAAAGCAATTTTACTTGATTCTGGCTGCTCAATAGACTTACTTACTTCCCATCCACTAACTAACCTATAAGCGTTAAATATTTTATTGCTAAACGCTTTTCCTTGTTGGAGTTTCGTTTCATCAAATAACAAATCGTTCCCAGCACCAGAACTTAACAACATCATCCCAGATCTTACAGCATCTGCACCATAATCATTAATTAGTTTTAAGGCATCTGGTGAATTACCAAGTTGTTTAGACATTTTACGACCTAAATTATCCCGAACAATCCCTGTAAAATATACATTATTAAAGGGCTTTTCATTTCGAAATTCATAACCTGCAAAGATCATACGTGCCACCCAAAAGAAAATAATATCTGGTCCTGTTACTAAGTCGTTGGTAGGGTAATAGTAGTTGATTTCTTTATTATCGGGATTTCTAATTCCATCAAAAACAGAAATTGGCCATAACCAAGAAGAAAACCAAGTATCTACCACATCGCTCTCTTGTCTTAAATCTTCAATTTTCAATATTTTACCGATCGTTTTTTCTTGAGATAACTTTAAAGCTTTTTCAGCATTTTCAGCAACAACAAAATCTTCTTTTCCATCTCCATAAAAATATGCTGGAATTTGTTGTCCCCATCGCAATTGGCGAGATATATTCCAATCTCTTATATTCTCTAACCAATGACGATATGTATTTTCTATTTTTTTAGGGTATAGCTTTATATCACCGTCCACTAATACAGATTTTAAAGCTGGTTTTACAAGATCTTCCATTTTTAAAAACCATTGATCGGATAATCTAGGTTCTATAATTGCCTTTGTTCTTTCTGATGTACCAACTTTGTTTAAATAATTTTCAACTTTAGATAAAGCCTCTAAGCTTTGCAATTCCTCAGAAATTTCCTTTCTAACTACAAATCTATCTTTTCCTTGATAATGTAATCCAAAACTATTTAAAGTAGCATCCTCATTAAAAATATCAATCACTTCAAGATTATGTTTATCTCCTAAAACCTTATCATTCATGTCATGAGCTGGTGTCACTTTTAAACAACCAGTTCCAAACTCAACATCCACATAATCATCTTCAATTATTGGAATTACACGATTGCAAATTGGCACGATCGCTTTTTTACCTTTTAAGTGTGTAAAACGCTCATCATTAGGATTTATACAAATTGCAGTATCTCCTAAAATAGTTTCTGGTCTTGTAGTTGCAACAGTTAATGTCTCATTAAACCCTTCAATCTTATAATTGATATAATATAATTTTCCATTTTGCTCTACATAATCTACTTCTTCATCAGACAATGTAGTTTTGGCTTCAGGATCCCAATTTACCATTCGATATCCCCTGTAAATAAGCCCTTTATTGTATAAGTCTACAAAAGTTTCAATTACAGACTCACTCATATCAGGATCCATCGTGAACTTTGTTCTGTCCCAATCACAAGAACAACCCAACTTTTTAAGTTGTTCCAATATAACACCTCCATATTTATGAGTCCAATCCCAAGCATGAGTCAAAAACTCTTCTCTTGATAAATCGTTTTTATCAATACCTTGTTCTTTTAACTTAGCCACAACTTTTGCTTCGGTTGCTATAGAAGCGTGATCGGTACCTGGTACCCAACAAGCATTTTTTCCTTGTAAACGAGCACGACGTATCAACACATCCTGTATGGTATTATTTAACATATGCCCCATATGCAATATTCCTGTTACATTTGGTGGTGGAATAACTATACTATAGGCTTCTCTTTCATCTACTTCTGAATGAAAGTAACCTTGTTCCATCCAGTAGCTATACCACTTATCTTCAACATTTTGAGAATTATATTTTGCTTCTAAAGCCATTTTGGTCTAATTTTTGAAAAGTAATGTGCAAAAGTAGGTATATCTGTAAGATTATAAAAGAGATTAAATTATTTTGCAGAATGAATTAAAGTTATATACATTAGCAATAACTAAAACCCCTAATTATGAAAAAAATAGCAATTATAGCATTAATAGCTATCATCGGATTTGCACATCAAACCAATGCGCAAGCGAAAATTGAATTTAAGGCAGAAACTATTGATTATGGTGAAATCACTAAAGGAAGTGATGGCATTCGTATTTTCGAATTCACAAACACTGGTGATGAACCATTAATTATAACAGAAGTAAAATCATCTTGTGGTTGTACAGTACCAAAAAAACCAAAAGGTCCGGTTGCTCCAGGTGAATCAAGTACTATTGAAGTTAAATATGACACTAAACGTGTTGGACCAATAAGAAAAACGATTACTGTTTATTCTAATGCAGAAGAGCCTATAAAATCTCTTAAGATTAAAGGTAAAATTAATGATGTTGAAAAAAGTGTTTTAGAAAAAACGAAGTAATAAAACGCAAATATTATATAGAAAAGCTGGTTTCGATTAATTTCGTTTCCAGCTTTTTTTATATCACTTCCTTTAGATAAAATTTCTTTTTAAAAACAACACCATTTCTCTTCACCTTAAGCATGATCTTTTTACCTGCCTTAGATGCAAACAACCCAATTAGTTCATGTAATTCAAACCGATGCGTATCTTTTCCATTAACTGAAATAATTTCATCTCCTTTATAAATGCCAGCTAAATCTGCAGGAGAGTCTTTACGAATTTCTGACACGATAAATCTAGGCGCCAAATAAAAACTATAAACTTCAGATAGCGAGAGACTAACTGCTCCACTTGTATCAACTTTATCACTATCATAAAAAGTTCTCTTATCCTTTACCACCACTACCCCATCATGTTTTAGAGTTAAACCACTCATATTATAATGAAAGGGCGCCTTAAATTGCCCATTCTTTTTTAAAGATATTTTATTATTAGGGTAGTCATAAATAATCGTAAAACGCTTTAAAATATCTCCTCCAATACTTCCATCCCGTTCTTTAAAAAACTTAATGTTTTCCATAGATTCCTTATCTGGAAATGCAACTTTTACGTTTTTTAACTGAAAATCCCCTATTTGAATTTTTGATAATTTAGATCTTTTACCAAAAATACCTCCACTTAAACCTTGCCCAAGAAAATCATCAAAAGAATTTACCAATTCTGAATTAATAAAGTCTTTATCATCAAATATCCAAATTGCATCACTAGAGCCTGAGTCGATTAAAAGAGTAATTTCCTTAGACATTGTTGGAGTTATAACATCCAAATCTAAATATGCTTTTTTATTTTGAAACTTAATATCAAACACTTCACATTTTTTACATTTTTTAGGCAGATATGTTTTTGGATTATAAAAAGTTAATCTTTTTGAAGTATAATTTGTTTTAACAATAAGATTTCTAAAAAACTCAAAGCCCACGATACCATGAATAGGTATCCCCATTCGAGTAGAAAGATTGAGAGACTTATCGTAAATCACGAAAATCGAATGGTCATTATCTATGGCTTCCCCAATTTTTAAGGTATTGTTTTTACTTTTTAAAGCGGAAATACTTCCTCCTTCTCCTAATCCTCTAATTTTTACAGTTTCTGTATTATTAAGTTGTAATGAATCTACTTCAGAAAGGCTAAACATAATGGTAGAACTCACTCCAGTATCTAATAAAAAAGTTAATGGACTGCCATTAACTTCAACTGGAATAACCACTAAATTATTTATTAGTTTAAAAGGAATATTATCTTTATTAGAAGTTTCTGGAAGAGAAAAACCAGTTTGTCCATATCCAATAACACTTGCGTGTATTAGAATAGTGATAAGAACTATTAATTGTTTTATTTTTCTAGCTGTTTTCAATAAGGTCAAGTTAGCTAAAAATACCAAAAGAGAAATAAATAAGGGTAAGATTTAAGAAATATTTTGCAACTTTGCTTTTTAAATTCATTTCGTATGCCTGTAATATCAAATAAAGGGAAAAATATGCCAGAATCACCAATTAGAAAGTTGGTTCCGTTTGCAGAAAAAGCCTACCAAGAGAATAAAAAAGTATATCATTTAAACATTGGACAACCAGATATTAAGTCTCCACAAGTTGCTCTAGATGCTGTAACTAAAAATAAATTAAGCATAATTGCTTATTCTAGATCTGAAGGTTCTCAAGAATACCGTGAAAAGATTTCAAATTATTATAAAAAGAATGACATCCCAGTTGAAGCAAACGACATTATAGTTTCTACTGGAGGAAGTGAAGCCTTATTGTTTGCTATGGGCACCATAGCTGACCAAGGAGATGAAATTATAATTCCAGAGCCTTTTTATGCAAATTACAATGGTTTTGCAACAGCTTCAGGAGTTAAAATTGTTCCAGTAATTTCTAAAATAGAGGATAATTTTGCGCTACCTCCTATTTCAGAATTTGAAAAATTAATAACGCCAAGAACCAGAGCGATTATTATATGTAATCCAGGTAACCCAACAGGATATTTATATTCAAAAGAAGAAATTAAAAAACTAGCCTCTATCGTTATTAAACACGATTTATTTTTAGTGGCTGATGAAGTTTACCGTGAGTTTACTTATGATGGTGCTGAACATTATTCAATTCTTCAAGAAGAAAGTTTGTCACAAAATGGCATTATCATAGATTCTGTCTCTAAAAGATACAGTATGTGTGGTGCAAGAATTGGTTGTTTGGTTTCCAAAAATAAAGAAGTTATTGCTACAGCTTTAAAATTTGCACAGGCAAGATTAAGCCCTCCTACCTATGCGCAAATAGCAAGTGAAGCTGCATTAGACACTCCACAAAGTTATTTTGATGAAGTTATTGTAGAATATAAAGATCGTAGAGATACGCTTATAAAACATCTTCAAGAAATTCCCAATGTAAAAGTTGGCGTTCCAAAAGGAGCATTTTATTGTATTGTGGAACTTCCCGTAAAAAACAGTGATGCTTTTGCACAGTGGTTATTAGAAGAATTTGATTTAAACGGAGAGACGATAATGGTTGCTCCTGCAGCTGGATTTTACTCTTCTCCAGGAGTTGGCTTAAATCAAATTAGAATCGCATATGTATTAAAAAAAGAAGATCTAATTAAAGCGGTTGAAATTTTAAAAGAAGCATTAATTCAATATCCCAATTAATGCGGATTGAAGAAAACAAATCATTAAAAAACTACAACACTTTTGGAATAGATTGCGCTGCGCGTTTTTTTGTTTCTGTTTCTTCAAAAACAGAGTTAATCAATGCTTTAAAAAGCACCATTTCTCCAAATAAATTTATTCTTGGGGGTGGTAGTAATATGCTGCTTACTAAAGATATTGATGCCTTAGTGATTCATATAAATATAAAGGGAATACGAATAGTTTCTGAAGATGATGAGCATGCATATGTTTCTGCTATGGGTGGAGAAAATTGGCATGATTTTGTGCAATATTGTATAACTAATGACTTTGGGGGCTTAGAAAATCTTTCATTAATTCCCGGTAATGTGGGCACAGCTCCTATCCAAAATATAGGCGCATACGGAGTAGAATTAAAAGATGTTTTTGAGAGTTGTAAAGCAATTTCGTCTGTCGATTTATCTGAAAAGGAATTCTCTAAATCAGATAGTCAGTTTGGATATAGAAATTCAATTTTTAAAAATGAATTAAAAGGCAAATACATTATCACAGAAATATTGGTGAAACTCTCAAAAACCAATCATAAAAAAAACATTGAATACGGTGTAATTCAACAATATTTGGCAGAGAATAATATCGTAAACCCTAGCCTTAAGGAAATTTCTGAAACGATAATTAAAATTAGACAATCCAAACTTCCAGATCCAAATATTATTGGGAATAGCGGAAGTTTCTTTAAGAATCCTATTGTAACAAAAGATGTTTTTGAAACTTTTATTAAACAAAATCCAAAAGCTCCTTTTTATGTTATTTCTGAAACCGAAATAAAAATACCCGCGGGATGGTTAATCGAAAAATCTGGTTTTAAAGGAAAACGTTTTGGGGATGCTGGTGTTCATGAGAAACAAGCATTAGTACTTGTAAATTATGGTAATGCAACAGGTGAAGAAATTATAAATTTAGCCCACCGAATAAAAGATGTTGTAAAAGAACAATTCGGAATTACTATAGTGCCCGAAGTAAATATCATTTAGTCTTCTATTATTTCTATTGAAGTATGCCTAATCAGCAAGAAAGATTGTATTTTTGTACTTTAAATTTTACTATGAAACTTCTTTTAATCACAATCGTATTATTACTTCTAGCAGTTGCTGGTATCGCTATTAAATTATGGGCTAAAAAAGATGGAGAATTTGCAGGTACTTGTGCAAGTCAAAGTCCTTTTTTAAACAAAGAAGGGGAATCTTGTGGCTTTTGCGGAAAAACTCCAGACCAGTTTGATTCTTGTAACGAAGAGCCACAAAAATAATTTATTCATTTAATGGTTTTACTTTACATATTTGCTTTTGTTGTACTTGTGAATTGTATGTACTATTTCCTGTTTTCAAAATTTTCTTTTTCACATTACCAAAAAACTAAAAAACAAGAGCTTCTTCCTGTTTCTTTAATTATTTGCGCAAAAAATGAAGCTGAAAACTTAAGAACTCATATTCCATTTTGGCTGGAACAGGATTTTCCAGATTTTGAAATTATTCTAATTAATGACGCTTCTTTTGACGATACATTAGAAGTAATGGAATCTTTTGCCGAGAAAAATTCTTGTATAAAAATTGTAGATGTCGAAAACAATGAAGCTTTTTGGGGTTCGAAAAAATATGCATTAACCCTCGGAATTAAGAAAGCTACTCACCAACAATTAATTTTTACAGATGCAGACTGTATGCCATCTTCAAAGAATTGGTTAAAAGAAATGGTATCAAATCTATATGAAGAAAAGAAAATTGTTTTAGGCTTTGGCGCTTATCAAAAATTTCCAGGGCTTTTAAATAGATTGATTCGTTTTGAAACACTAATGACTGCCGTTCAATATTTTTCCTATGCAAAAACAGGAAACCCATATATGGGTGTTGGACGAAACCTAGCGTATACTAGTAAGCTTTTTTATGCAAATAATGGATTTATGTCACATATGGAAATTCCGTCTGGAGATGATGATTTATTTGTTAATCAGGTAGCAACTAAAGACAATACTGCAGTTTGTTATTCAGAAGATTCTTTTACGTATTCTGTCCCTAAAAAAACTTGGTCTGCTTGGTTTCTTCAGAAAAAAAGACATATAACTACTGCAAAGCATTATCAATATAAACATAAGTTTTTATTGGGATTATACTATGTTTCAGAAATCTTATTTTGGGTATTATCATTAGTTACTTTACTTCTATTAGACTGGAAAATACCAGTAATCATTATTGCTTTTCGTTTTTTAATTCAATATATAGTAATTGGTAAAGCTGCAAAAAAGCTAAATCAAAAAGATCTTACTCCTCTACTACCGTTTTGGGAGCTATTGTTAGTTTTCATACAATTGACTATCTTTATTTCCAATAGTGCTTCAAAACCTACTAAGTGGAAATAACCAAAAAAGATGTTTTAAATCAGATTAAAAAAGCTAAAGAAGGCTCACAAACTGCCTTTAACTTTTTATTGGACCATTATTGGAATGATGTTTATGGCTTTCTTTTAAAGCGAGTAAATAACGAATATGAAGCTGAAGACATTACTATTGAAAGTTTTTCTAAGGCATTTGATAAGATTGAAACTTTTAAAGAAGACTTTGAATTTGGAACTTGGTTAATTGCAATATCCAAAAACATTCAGATCGATAAAAGTAGAATGAAAAATGCTGCACTACATACTCAATCTACTGAGACATCTGAAGAACAAGTAAAGAAAATACCAGACGACTCTCCTACGCCTGAAGACAAATTAATTACCAAACAAAACCTTGCTGAATTACTTAATTACATCAAGCAATTAAAGCCTCATTACCAGGACGTTATTAACTTGCGTTATTTTCAAGAAATGAGCTATTTAGAAATAGCAAAAGAACTTGATGAAACTCTTAATAATGTAAAAGTAAGAATACTTAGGGCTAGAAAATTACTATCTCAAATTATCACCGAAAATCATTCTAATTGATGTCATTTCTCAAAAAGCTGGGGCCAGGTTTTTTATTTGCTGGCGCAGCCATTGGTGTGTCGCATTTGGTTCAATCCACTAGAGCTGGTGCAGATTTTGGCTTTGGTTTACTTTGGGCATTATTTCTTATAAACATTATAAAATATCCCTTTTTTCAGTTTGGACCTAGATTTGCATCTGCAACTGGAGAAAGCTTATTAGAAGGATATTATAAAATGAGTAAGTGGGTATTAAGAGCATATGTCCTCCTAACTTTTGCAACAATGTTTACAATACAAACCGCGGTTACTATCGTTACTGCAGGTATTGCATCTTCTCTTTTTGGAGGTAGTCCTTTAGTATTTTGGACCGCTATTATTATTGGCATTTGCTTTGTAATTTTATTATTTGGTAAATACAAAGTACTAGACTCATTAATGAAAATTATAGTAATATTTCTTACTATTAGTACGATTATAGCGGTTGCTCTAGCTGTAAATCCAGCTGTATCCATTAATTTTTCACAGGTAATCCCATCTGATGCTATTTCCATAGCATTTTTAATAGCCTTCATGGGTTGGATGCCAGCACCTTTAGATATTTCTATATGGCATTCGGTTTGGACCGTTGAAAAAAAGAAACTAAACCCATCTATAACCAGTAAACAATCGATATTTGATTTTAATGTAGGCTATATAACAACGATAATATTAGCTATAGGATTTGTTTCTTTGGGAGCATT
>OLHJ01000075.1_pt1 | contig 39203 bp, 28 predicted proteins | sample 1609491 | NCBI WGS metagenome assembly OLHJ01 (sample SAMN05416861, study PRJEB24817) | seawater metagenome | isolation source: Sea water | place: Canada:Atlantic | collected 2013-11
GAGATGCTCAGGAGTCTCGTGGGCTCGGAGATGTGTATAAGAGACAGATATAACACATAGCCACCAGGTACTACCGAGGTGATGTCCTTGCCTATGGTTTGTTCGTTCATGGCGACAATGAGATCCACACCTTCGCGCCGACCCAGATAACCCTGTTCGCTAACTCTTACTTCGAACCAAGTGGGTAAGCCCTGAATGTTCGAAGGGAAGATGTTGTGTGGGCTAATGGGTATTCCCATGCGAAACACTGCCTTCGCGAACATGCCGTTTGCACTAGCGGAGCCGGAGCCGTTTACGTTCGCAAATTTAACGACGAAATCATTAACCTTGGTCAGGCCAGTGACCTTAGAACTTTGAATTAACTCTGACATGCGTTTTCCGCTTTGGCCGTGTTGAATAAATATTTGTGCATGTCCCAGGCATTAGTGGGGCAGCGTTCAGCACATAAACCGCAGTGCAGACAGAGGTCCTCATTTTTCGCCATGATGCGTCCGGTAAGAAGTGAATCGGAAACATAGAGGTCTTGTTCATCGTTATCTGCTGGCGCTAGAAGGTTTTTCCTGAGCTCGGGCTCATCCTGATTCTGTGTAAATGTGATGCAATCGGTAGGGCAGATGTCCACGCAGGCATCGCACTCGATGCAGAGTTTGTCGGTGAATACTGTCTGCACATCGCAATTTAAACAGCGCATCGTCTCGTTGAATGCGAGTTGTTCATCGAAGCCGAGTTCGACTTCAATGTTAATGTCGTTCAGCGTCACCTGCTTGTCTGCATGTGGAACGGCGAACCGAAGGTCGGCGCTAATGTCATTGTCATAAGACCATTGATGTATGCCCATCTTCTGACTGCTAAGATTGGTTAGTGGGTCTGGACGTTGAGTAATGTCTTTTTTCTCGCAGAGCATATGAATCGATACAGCTGCATCGTGTCCATGGGCGACAGCGGTAATGATATTGTCGGGCCCCAATGCCGCATCGCCGCCGAAAAATACTTTTTCGTGGGTCGATTGGAATGTAGATTTGTTGAGAACAGGCACTTCCCACTGGTCAAACTCGATGCCTAGGTCTCTTTCAATCCATGGAAAACTGTTTTCCTGCCCAATAGCGCATAGCACATCGTCACAGGGCAATATCGCAGGATCTTCTCCTGTAGGGATTAATTTTCGCCTGCCGTTCTCATCGATTTCTTTACGAACCTTTTCAAATTCCATGGCTACAAGCTTGCCATTCTCTATGACATAGCGCTTTGGAACATGGAAGTTCAGTATGGGTATGTCTTCATTCATGGCATCTTCGATTTCCCAAGGAGATGCCTTCATCTCATCGAAGCCGCTACGCACCACAACACTTACCGATTCGCCGCCGATGCGTTTCGATGTTCTGCAGCAATCCATTGCAGTGTTACCACCGCCGAGTACCAGCACGTTTTTCCCCACACTCGAAACATGTTCGAAGGCGACGCTTGCGAGCCATTCGATTCCGGTGTGTATATTATCTTTCGCCTCTTCATGGCCGGGTAGGTCTAACCACTTGCCAAGGGGCGCGCCAGTTCCAACAAATACGGCATCGTAACCTTCGGCCAAGATGTCGCGCATGCTGGTAATCTCTTCGCCGAAACGACAATTAACACCCATATCAAGAATGTAATTAAGTTCCTCATTCAGCACTTCCGCGGGAAGACGGAAGCGAGGAATCTGAGTGCGCATGGCGCCGCCACTAAGCGTGTCTTTTTCGAATAGAGTTATCTCATAACCGAGCGGCATAAGGTCGCGGGCAACGGTGAGAGAGGCTGGTCCAGCGCCGATAAGGGCGATGTGTTTGCCATTCTTCTTCTTGGGGGCCTGCGGAAGACGATCTGTGATATCAGATTTGTAGTCAGCTGCAACGCGCTTCAAGCGACAGATGGCGACAGGTTCTTCTTCGACCCGTCCGCGTCTGCAGGCGGGCTCGCAAGGGCGGTCGCAGGTGCGTCCAAGAATGCCGGGGAACACATTCGAATGCCAATTGATCATATAGGCATCGGAGTAGCGTTTTTCAGCAATCAAGCGGATGTATTCTGGAACAGGGGTATGGGCGGGACATGCCCATTGGCAGTCGACTACTTTATGGAAGTAATTCGGATCGGAGGTATCAGTCGGTTTCATTGCTAACCGGATTTCCTTTTTAGTTCTTATTTTTTAAAGCTCAACGCCCCAGTATCGACGACGGATGCTTGGCATCAGTATAGGGAATTGAAGTGCAATTGTAAGCAAATATGTCACTCAATCCATTAGCAGTATAAGGCTTTCAAGATGAAGTCCTGTCGTGACTGGATTCGTACAATTTGTTAAAGATTCGCAACTTTGTGACATGTGGTTCTGCCTCGATGGCAGCTTCCAGCTCTGTTGCTGTTGTCGTCGATAATTCGTCGACATCGAGCACCAGATCTACTTCAATTGCTCCGCCTAAATAGTGCAGGTCGATAGAAGCAATAGAGTGCTGATCTATTAGGTTTTCCCAGCACGCCTTGAGAGATGCAATTACATGAGTACGTTCCGGTAATTGTGATTCATCTTTATTTGTTCCGTGATGAATAGGGTCGATATGAATGAGCACTTCTGAAATGTCAGCGAACTGACTGATAAGTGATTTGTTTACCAGTTCGCCAAGTTGATGACCTTCAGACACAGAGATGTAGGAATTAACCAGCAGCCTAACTTCCAAAATTATTTTCCCACCGGAGGATCTGCTGCGTAGCTCTGTAATACCACGAATGCCATCTATGCCTAGTATGCAAGATTCGAATTGCTCGCGGCGTTGTTTTGAAACGGCAGTATCGACTAGTTCGGTTAGGCTGTCAGAGCAAAGCTCCCATCCAATTTTCGCTATGATCAAGGCTACGAACATGCCGGCGACTGTGTCCATCCAGAGATATCCCTGGCGGGCACCTATTATGCCGATCAGTACGGCGATGGAAGATATGGCGTCGGATCTACTGTGCCAGGCATTCGCTTTAAGCAGGTTGGAGTTGAGTTTTTTCGCTACGCGCATGGTGTAGTGAAATATCCATTCCTTAGTTGCGATTGAGAGGAGTGCGATGGCAATGCCTGCGGTGGCAGGGACCGGCAAAGGTTCGTCTAGCCGAAGTCTATTAAAGCTATCGTAGAGCAAGATGGCAGCTGTGATAAAGAAGACGATTCCCATGGCAATAGTGCCCAGGGTCTCGAAGCGGCCATGACCATACTGATGTTCATCATCAGGTTCGGCATGGGACACGCGGGTGACGATGATTACAAAGATGTCGGTTCCGGCGTCGGTGAGGGAATGGATGCCGTCGGTAATCAGTGCGAATGAATTCGTTACGACGCCGCCAACTATCTTGCCAACACCAAGCAATATGTCGAGCAGCATGCCTACTAGAGTGACGTTGGTGGCTTCTCTTCTAGCTTGTTGTGCATCCATAGAGTTACTGATTTCTGTTGCTTTGTCGCTGAGTTATTGGGGTGGATTGAGGCACATCATAGAGGTTTGGGATGCGAAGAGTAGGGTTTCGATTGGGGCGCTATTTGAAATTTTGGAGCCACAAAAAGAAAGCCCAACGGCCGGAGGCGGTTGGGCTAAATATACTATCAAGGGAGAGATAAATGAAACAAAACCCACAATTTTGTACGACATCTACCTACACTAACTCTGACTAGCCATTCGAGTAAAAGTTCCCAATTTTATTTTAGATTTCCCAGGAATTTCACGTGCTTAATGTGCAATCTAACAAAAATTCCATAACATACTGTAATATTTAAAGATTTATTGTTTCTAAATTCTCGATATCTAGGCTTTCGGCAGATTCTTTGTTGCAAATAATGCCTATGCTTGCTTTTTCTGGCGCTAAGTACAGTTCAGCAACCCGCTTTAGATCTGCTGTTGTTGTTCCGAGTACCTGTTTTCTGAATTGGCTTCGATGCTCAAGAGTGCGACCGAAGGCTCGATTGAAATAGGCCTGTTTTGCTTCGCCCGCTGGTGAGGCCGGCTTATCTAGGCTCGCTATGACGCCTAAAATAGCTTCTTCCAGTTGATGGGCCTTGTGGTCGCTGGAAATAACCCAGTCTATAGCGGCGTCGAAGTCCGAAAGGGTTTCCTGCAAGCGTGGATCTCTGTAGGAGAAAAAGCGGAAAGATGCTGAGTTTGCGTCCTGGCTCGCGCCGCCACCATAAGCTCCGCCTTGCTCTCGTATTGCCCTATGTAGGAAACCATTGCGCATAAAGCCGGCTAATACCTGCAGAGAGGCATTGTCTGCATGGCCTGAGGCAACGGTAGGATAGGCCTTAGCACAGAAATTCACTGCAGTAGTCGTGCTCCATGCCTGCCTGACGTCCTCTCGCAGAGGGTTCAATATTAGAGGGCTAGCATCGGCGCCGCCTGAGGATGCTCCCCAAACATTGTCTATATCTGCTATTAGCTGGCTGCGATGCTCGGGTTCAGCGATTACTAGAAATTCCTTGTTCGCTGCGAGGATCTTGTCGTGAAGAGACTTGAACTTATCAAGTAGTTCGATGCGCGAGGATTTCTGTTCCATCTGCGCTCTCAATGCTTTGAGCTGCTTGATGCCTTCCAATCCCCCTGAGCGATGGGCAAGTTGAGCGGTGGGGCTCATGCGACTGCTGGCGAGACTCATCGCTAGGCTGTGCCCCTGACCGGTGATGCTGTTTTCTTTGCGAGCACAAATTTGTTCTATGAGTTCTTGTAGGCGTTTGTCCTCATCGAAACGCACCTCATGAATGGTGCTGTGCAGCAATTCGGATATCTGTGGGTGATTGTCGCGCAAACATTTCGATGAGAAAGAGATGATCGCCTTGCTAGATTGCACGTCGTTCAAATCGCTGCGAATACTGTTGAAGCAGTTGATGCCGCCACTTATCTGAGCTTGCCAGGCCTGAGTCTCGGCATAGTCTCTGTCGCCCACGCCAAATTCCGTTAGGCAAGTTGTATATAAAGGTAATACATCCAGCAGCTCTTGATCGATCTGAGGGATTTTCATTACGACCTGCTGGTAGCAGAGTCCATTGGTGCCTTGGCCATAATAGCTAACGGGGGCATTGCTGCTGAGCACGGTATCGAATCGCTCAGGTTCGCTGATGGATTCCGGGACATCTTCTAGGCCAACTTTTGGCAGCAGGCCTGGATCATCTTCTTCGGTCTGACGGGCGGCCAGTAGTTTAGCCTGTGTGACGATGGCTAGTTTTTCCTCATCGGCGAGTCCGCTCTTGATGGCAGCAAGCTGGTCTAATTCAGCCTGCACCTTGCGTTTCGCTAACTCCGGGTCGGGCTTTAGTGTGAGCCGCACTCTATGGGGGTTGTCGAGGAGTAGCGTTTGCACGAGATCAGGAATGAAACGATCGTCTTTTATCAGCTCTCGAAGTTCGGCTAACACAGGGTCAATGTTCAGTAACTCGATAGGGTCTCCGCGGTGCATCGCGGTAGATAGGCCGGCGAGGATAAGTTGTAAGCCATAAGGGTAGCTGTCCCCTGAGATCTCTCTCTGGTGCAATTCCAATTGATGCAAAGATGCTTCAACCTGTGAATAGGGAATGCCGTTCTTTACCACTTCTTCTAAGGTCTTGATTATAAGGTTCTCTACGGCTTCGCTGGATTCCGCCGAACAGCCCTCGAGGCCCGCCATCAGGCTCATCTCTCGATTCGAATCTTCCAGGCCGCACATCGGCGACGGAGAGCTGCCTATGTCGCTAGTCTCGAGTGCTCGAAGTAGGGGGCTTGCGCTGTTGTCTAGTAAGACGCTGGAAACTAACTCTGCTCGGAATAATTCGCCGAGATTGGTGCTGTGACCAAGTAGCCAAGCAAGAACAACATGGCTTTGCGGTTTGTCGGACTCTTCGCTTGCATAAGATTCCTCGACAGATATAGGGGCCAGGTATCTTTTCTCGTCTTTCACTTCGATTTTTATGTCTAGCTTGTCGAAATGAGATAGGGCTTGTTCTTGAAATTTCTCCTGATGATCAAACGCTGATATGTCGCCGAAGGTCATGAAAACAGCATTGCTCGGATGATAGTGGCTCTTGTAGAAGTCCAGCAGTTCTTGATAGCTCAGATCAGGTATGTGGTCCGGCTCGCCACCACTGTTAAAATGGTAGGTCGTAGTTGGGAATACATATTTGCTGATAGTCTGCCATAACACGCTATTTGTGGAGCTCATGGCGCCTTTCATTTCATTGAAGACCACGCCCTTGTATAGCAGTTCGCTTTCAGGGTTTTCTGGTTCTGCAAACTCGAGGCGATGTCCTTCCTGCGCAAAGTCGAGTTCATGCAGGCGAGAGAAGAAGGCAGCATCAAGGTAGACGGTTAACAGATTGTTGAAATCTTTTTTGTTCTTGCTGGCAAATGGGTAGGCGGTCCAATCGCTGCTGGTGAACGCGTTCATGAATGTATTCAACGAGCGTCGAATCATCATGAAGAATGGATCCCTGACGGGGAACTTCTTGCTGCCGCACAGAGCAGTATGCTCGAGAATATGAGCGACGCCGGAAGAATCCATTGGCACTGTTCTGAAACCGACAAGAAATACATTCTCGGTATTTACGCTGCTCAGGTGGAAGTGCTTCGCCCCCGTTACTCTATGGACATATTCCTCCATAGTGATATTCAGCGAGCTAATCACTTCGCTGCGTTGCCATTCGAAAGCTGGGTGTATTTTCGGGGGTTGGATTGAATTGCTTTTCTCGGTGTCAGGACTACTTACTACGGTCATGCTTAGGGTGCCTTCTGTAACTTGTATGCTTGATGGGTTTTAAGCGTAACGCGGTCTCAACGGCGACGTTACGAGGGAGGTGTCTCCAGACTGAATCTGCCTAGTTTACCTGAGCGGAATTCGTTTAGTAATATTTCTGCCGTTTTGTTCAGGTCTGCTCGGCCGCCGCGACCAATAGATCCTCGTTGCATCGCGAGTGCATCGAAGAAGGGTTCGGGATCATCGATAGATTCATCTAATCCGTATCTTTCGGCCAGGCGCTCTGGGTAGTCCCGCAGCAGGAGTTCGGCGAGAAACCAGGCGATGTCAGCTACCTCGACTGCTGTGTTTCGAATTGTGCCGGTAATGGCTAGTCGGTATGCGCTTTCTTGGTCTTCCAGCTTCGGCCAAAGCATGCCCGGTGTGTCGATCAGGTACCAGCCTTCTTGCAGCTTGACGCGTTGTTGGCCCTTGGTGACAGCAGGTTCATTGCCGGTGTTCGCCACCTTGCGTTCTGCTAACTGATTTAGCAGGCTCGATTTACCTACATTGGGAATTCCATCGATAACAATCTGCCCCTGAATCAATGCAGTCTCGTTGGTGTTCTTGATAAGGTTTTTTGCAGTATTTACGATGTCTGCTCTACTGATCTGCGCGCCTTTGCCATTAACAAGACAGGCGCTATTCTCAAGTTTGGAAAAATGTGCGGCCCACGCAGCGGTGACCTTGTCATCGGCAAGATCTGATTTGTTGAGGATGCGGATGCAGGGGCGACCTTCGCGAATAGTCGCGAGCAGGGGGTTGCAGCTTGATTCGGGTATGCGCGCATCTAAGACTTCGATCACAGCATCTACTTTGTGCATGATCTTCACCAGCTCTTTGCTGGCTTTATGCATATGTCCGGGATACCAGGAAATGGTCATTTTTGGAGCTCCGTGAGGGCGACAGTGTAACGAGGGTAGCAGGCCAAGACCACTTCATTTTATCGACAGTAATTGCGTTATACTGAATGGCAATAGAATTGGCCGAAATGGCTATTTAGGGAGTTGATGTCAGCAATGTCGGTACAAGATACGATTCAAGCAAAATTGTCGGAGGCGTTGCAGCCATCGCTGCTAGAGGTTGCAAACGAGAGCCATATGCACGGTGGGCCAGCTACGGAGTCTCACTTTAATATCACTGCTGTCTCTACTACATTTACAGACACTAACTTGGTACGTAGACATCAGGCCGTCTACAAATTGCTGGAGCAAGAGCTTGCCGAGGGTGTGCATGCCTTAGCCTTACATCTGTATACAGAGCAGGAGTGGGAGCAGCGCCAAGGTGCCTCGCCGTCGTCTCCTGACTGTAGAGGGGGCAGCAAGTAAGGCTAACTAAATCAAAACCAAAACTCCTGTTAAGGCGTTAGTAGAGATAAGGGCGGCAGTTTGATTGCTGACTTTTAGTTGGGAATTACAGAATCTACTATGATATCAGTAGCCTGTGTTAGATAGCTCAGGCTTGGTAGAGAATGAGCCAGAGTCAAATGCCGGAAGTTGTTGTTCTAAGTTAGAAATTCGGTGAAAATCTTTTGTGACACACGTCACTTCAAGTATTTCCTACTGAGACAATAATTGGTGCAGCAAAGTAGATGTTCCTGTAAATGTAATGATTAGGGAGTTTCGATGCCTTCAGAGAACGAAAGTGCAGGGCAGAAGCGTAAGCTTGAACTCGCCTTTGCAGGACTAGTCTCGGTTGCTTTGCTGGCCTTAACGGTTGCCGTAACGAAACTTGCTCCTCCTCACCCGAGCACTGCTGAGCTCACACCGACACTCGAACCGATTGTTGTCTTTCCTGACTTCGCGTCAATCTCCGACATCGAGGCAAAGAAGCAACAGTTTTTTGATTTTTTGCAGGACTATGTGCGTTATGAAAATAGCCTGATCAGCGATCAACGCTTGCGGCTATTGAATTACGCTGGAATCGTAGAAACCGGCGTCCCATTGACTGGTCGTGAAAGAGATTGGGCGCTAGACCTAGCGATTACTTATGACGTAGATACCGAAGCGGCAACCGATCAGGCAATTGTCAGTGAATTGCTATTAAAGGTAGATGTGATTCCCGCTTCATTGGTATTAGCGCAGGCTGCAAACGAATCAGCGTGGGGTACCTCTAGATTCGCTCTTGAAGGCAATAATATTTTCGGCCAATGGTGCTTCGAAGAGGGCTGCGGCATCATTCCGAATAGAAGAGTTGCAGGGGCTACCCATGAGGTGAAGAGCTTTGACACAATTGAGGCTGCCATCGAGGGCTATTTTCTGAATATAAATTCCCACCATCTGTATGCAGGTTTTCGCGGGGAACGAGCTCGGCTGAGACAGCTTGACCAGAGGCTAGATCCGATATTGCTTGCGCAAGGGCTGGACCGATACTCCCAGCGCGGGGAAAATTATATCGATGAAGTTCAGACTCTGATTCAGCAGAATGATCTGCGGCAAAGAGATCGCCGCTGGATGGAAAATTAATTCGCGTTCGCGAATTGCATTAATTCAAGTTTATCCACTGCAGCGAATACCAATAGTAGCGATTCGAGTCAGGATCCGGTGCGGTGCAGATATAGCGCCAGCGTCTTCCTGAATAGCTCTCTTCGGGGTTCAATTCCAGCACCCCTTGCTCCCTATCTATCCATGTCATTGGTATCGGTTTGCTGTTTGCGAAGCAGCCAATCTGGCTAAAGTTGTAGTTTCCATCCTCGAACCGAAGAGTGGTCGAAGGACTTCTGTCCAACGTTACAGGAGAGTCCGGTCGTACTTGCGTCACCGAAAATGGCAGGGTAGAAAACTTCGTGCTCGCGGTGTTCAAATTCGCATAGATACTTGCCAGTGGAAACCGCGGCAAAGCTAGGAAATCCGAGTCCGGGCCTACCGCGCCTGAATTTTGTGCGAGGCCGACAAAGTCTAGCTCCTGCAAGAGTGACTTTATCGCAGGGTCATATTCGCCATAGGGATAGGCCAAATAGCGATGAGATTGCCCGGTTTCCTGTTCTATTCTTTGCTCAGCCTTCAGTAAATCTTCGCGCAGTCTTGCTAGCCTCTGATCGTCAGATTCCTTGTCTCTCATCTCCAGCATATAGGGGTGATCAACCATATGATTGGCGATGATCACATCGGCAGCGCTCATTTCTCTTATCTGATCCCAGGTCATGTAGTTGCTCAGTCCATCATCGATAGGCTCAGTGCTGAGGAATAGCGTAAAAGGATAGCCGTAGGCCTCCAGCATAGGAAATGCCGCATCAAAAATGGAGCTGTAGCCATCGTCGAAGGTTATCACCACTGATTTTTCTGGTAGTGATTGCCCAGAGCGTAAGCTATCTATCATTCTGTCCAGGGCTATAACATTGAAATCGTTGTCTCTTAAATAACGTAGATGAGCGTCGAAGTTCGCTGGGGATATCGACGTTGAGGCAGGCGTATCCTCGGCGACGTGGTGGTAGAGCAGGATGACAGCGCTCTGTGCCGCCATAGACAGATTGCTGATCAGCAGCAGAGTGCTGACAATCAGTCCGTGACTGCAGGCGCTCAGAATTTTCTGTACTGCCAGGGATGACTCTAAGTGTTTGATCATAGTCAGATAATAACCTAATTCTTACTGTTCTGGCTGTAAACTCGATGACTTCTTATATAGGGCAAGCAGCGCTATAATGCCCGGCTCTGAGCCACCGCGCGGTTCACCCATTATTGGAGCTAAATATGATCTACTCAGGCAAGGCGCTAAGCGTCGACGTATTGCCTTCTGGCATTGCCAACCTGGTCTTCGACCTGGAAGGTTCATCGGTAAATAAATTCGACCAAGGAACTCTGCGTGAGTTGCAGGAGGCGGTTGCCGCTCTGCACAAAGCTGATGTGTCGGGTCTAGTGCTATCAAGCGCGAAGACAACTTTTATAGTTGGTGCCGACATAACTGAATTCACCTCGAAATTTGCCGAAGGCGAGCAGCAGGTGCATGCGTGGCTTGTCGAAGTGAATAAAATATTTTCCGATTTAGAAGATCTGCCATTTCCCACGGTTGCAGCCATCAATGGCATCGCGCTAGGTGGAGGTTTTGAATTGGCGATTTCGGCGGACTATCGTGTCGCGACTGAAACTGCTGTTGTTGGCTTTCCTGAAGTTAAGTTGGGTATATTGCCTGGCTTCGGAGGTACCGTGAGGTTGCCGCGACTGATCGGAGCCGACAACGCCAATCAATGGATTAGCAGCGGGTCGCACATTAAGGCCAAACAGGCTTTTGCAGAAGGGGCGCTCGATGCAATAGTTGATGAAGGCTTGCTCCTAGAGGCTGCCGAGAAAATCATCCAGCAATGCAATGAAGGCAAATTCGATTACAAAAAAATTCGCACGCAGAAGACGTCCCCACTAACACTCTCGCCGATAGAATTAAATGTCGCGTTCGAGACTGCCAAGGGTATGGTTGCTGCAGCGGCAGGGCCAAATTATCCGGCGCCTATTACCGCTGTAATGGCGATGCAGGAAGCTGCGACCATGGACCGTGCTGGTGCCTTGGAAGTTGAGCATAAGGGTTTTATAAAGCTTGCAGCGACCGAAGTTGCAGCGAACCTTGTGCAGATGTTCCTTAACGATCAGTTCCTCGGTGGTCTTGCGAAGAAGCAACAGGCTGCGGCGAAATCTATCTCTAAGGCTGCGGTATTAGGCGCGGGAATTATGGGTGGTGGTATCGCCTATCAGTCAGCCCTGAAGGGCACGCCTATCATTATGAAGGACATCGCCCAAGAGGGTATAGATCTGGGCATGGCGGAAGCGCGCAAGCAGCTCGACAAGCAGGTAGCGAAAGGGCGAATGGATGGCAATAAGATGTTTGGCATTCTATCGAGCATCGAGCCTACGTTGAGCTATGACAGTATCGAGCAGGCTGATATCGTTGTTGAGGCCGTTGTCGAAAATCCCAATGTCAAAAAGTCCGTGCTAGCGGAACTCGAAACTTTAGTCCGCGAAGACGCGATCATCGCGACGAACACCTCTACTATTTCTGTCGATGATTTATCGACTGTATTAAAACGTCCGGAAAATTTCTGCGGTATGCATTTTTTCAATCCAGTTCCGGTAATGCCTCTGGTGGAAGTGATTCGTGGAGAGAAGAGCAGTGATGAGACGATAGCGACTACAGTAGCCTATGCCAAGAAGATGGGTAAAGTGCCCATCGTTGTTAATAACTGCCCCGGCTTCTTAGTTAATCGTATTTTATTTCCCTATTTCGGTGCGTTCTCGCGGTTGTTAAGCGATGGCGCCAATTATAAGCAAATCGATAAGGCTATGGAGCGATTCGGCTGGCCGATGGGGCCTGCTTATCTGTTGGATGTTGTAGGTCTAGATACGGCGGTTCATGCGCAGGCAGTTATGGCTGATGGCTTCGATCGTATGAAGTTAGATATCGACACTGTAATAGACAAGCTGTTCGAACAGAAAGATCTTGGGCAGAAATCAGGCAGCGGTTTTTATCTTTATGAGCAAGATAAGAGAGGTAAGCCAAAGAAGCTTCCGAATCCAGCAACGGAACAGCTAGCTACTTCCATGGCATCTGCGAGCAAAACGTTTGATGATGAGGAAATTGTGCAGCGAATGATGGTTGCCATGTGCATGGAAACAATTCGTTGCATAGAGGATGGGATCGTAAGCACGGCTATTGAGGCGGATATGGGATTGGTTCTCGGCATTGGCTTTCCTCCGTTTCGGGGTGGTGCACTGCGCTATGTCGATAGCCTTGGTTTGAGTCAATTTTGTGATATCGCAGATAAATATGCAGATTTAGGTGAGCTCTATCATCCTACTGCAAAGCTGCGTGATATGGCTGCAGCAAAGGAAACGTTCTATAGCTAAGGGGCTTTATAAATAGCCGAGAAAATTTTGGGCATTAGCTAAGTATTGAAAAAGCATGCCTTATATAAATTGTTAGGAGATATCATGAAGTTGAATGCCAGAGACGCCGTAATCGTAGATGGAATACGAACACCAATGGCTAGATCAAAGGGCGGTGCCTATCGCAACGTACGTGCGGAAGAATTGTCAGCAAGACTAATCAATGCGCTCTTCGAGAGAAATGCGGGAGTGTCGCCAGCAGAAGTCGAGGATGTTATTTGGGGTTGTGTTAATCAAACCTTGGAGCAGGGCTGGAATGTAGCGAGAAATGCAGCTTTGATTTCTGTGCTACCACACTCTACTTGTGCGCAAACTGTAAATCGACTTTGCGGTTCCTCAATGTCGGCACTACATACGGCGGCAATGGCTATTCAAAGTAATAACGGTGATCAATTCATCGTCGGCGGTGTGGAGCACATGGGTCACGTAGGCATGGTGCATGGTGTCGATCCTAATCCCAAAGCCTCGAAGCATATAGCGAAAGCAGCTTGGATGATGGGAGTAACGGCAGAAGTGCTTTCTAAGATGCATGGCATCAGTCGAGAGCAGCAGGATGAATTTGCTGTTCGATCTCATGCGCTTGCAGCGAAGGCGCGCGCGGGAGGTGGCTTTTCGAATGAGATCGTTGCTATTGAAGGACATGATGCCCAAGGATTTAAGATTCTACTGGAGCATGATGAAACCATTCGGGCAGACACCACTGTAGAAGGTTTAGCGCAGTTACGGCCAATCTTCGACCCTGCCAACGGCACGGTAACTGCTGGTACTTCTTCACAAATCTCAGATGGCGCGTCAGCGATGCTGATGATGAGTGCCGAGAAGGCTCAGTCGCTAAATTTGAACATTCGAGCGAAGGTGCGTTCTATGGCCTATGCCGGTGTAGATCCGTCGATAATGGGTTACGGGCCGGTTCCTGCTTCACAGAAGGCGCTTAAGAAAGCCGGTCTCACTATTGATGATATCGACTGCGTTGAGCTCAATGAGGCATTTGCTGCGCAATCCCTGCCGGTCATTAAGGACTTGAAACTCACTGAGGTAGTTGAGTCGAAGGTTAACTTGAAGGGCGGTGCTATTGCTCTCGGTCATCCCTTGGGCTGTTCTGGTACACGCATCACCACCACCTTGTTAAACAACATGGAAGATACTGACTCCACGCTGGGGCTGGCGACCATGTGTATAGGTTTGGGTCAGGGCATCTCTACGATTCTCGAGCGAGTCTAGACACTATGTTGAGTGAATCCCCCGTAAGCATTGTAGAGCCTCTCCCGAAAAGTGGGGCGGGTGTAGATCTCAGTGGCAGAAAGAATTCTTCGCTAAACCGTTCCCGTAAGAATCTGCGCCGAGATGTTGGCCGGGCGATTGCTGACTACAATATGATAGAAGAAGGTGACGTGGTTATGGTCTGCCTTTCTGGGGGGAAAGACTCCTATGCGATGCTGGATATTCTGCTAAGCCTACAGAAGAGCGCACCTATTAATTTTAAGTTACACGCCGTAAATCTTGACCAAAAGCAGCCAGACTTTCCAGAACACGTTCTGCCTGCCTATCTGGATGAGCTCAAAGTGGATTACACGATCATCGAGAAAGATACTTACTCTATCGTTACCGATAAGGTGGAAGAGGGTAGAACCTATTGCGGTCTTTGCTCGCGCCTGCGTCGAGGAATTTTGTACAATCATGCGCAGACTATAGGCGCAACCAAAATAGCGCTAGGTCATCACCGTGATGATATTGTGGAGACTCTATTTCTTAATATGTTCTATGGCGGCAAGTTAAAGGCGATGCCACCGAAACTGCTTAGCGATGATAAGAGAAACATCGTTATCAGGCCTCTCGCGTATTGCAAAGAGAAGGAAATCGCTCGCTACGCCGAACTCAGTAATTTTCCCATCATCCCGTGCAATCTCTGTGGCACCCAAGATAATATGCAGCGCCAAGCTATCAAGGGAATGTTGCAGCAATGGGATAAGAGTCATCCAGGGCGTGTGGAAACCATATTCCGTAGTATCGCCAACGTATCCTTGTCGCAGTTAGCTGATACCAAGAACTTTCCGTTCACCGAACTACAAACTGTATCCCCTGATTCGGCTGAGCTTAATGTAGTCGAGCTCGTTTAATCTTAATCTATGAATATTCCATTTCAAGAGTTAGAGGCTGAAACACTAACAGCAATTATTGAAGAGTTTATAAGCCGTGAAGGCACCGACTATGGAATTCATGAAACTAGTCTTGAGAAGAAAGTGCAGCAGGTAAAGAATCAATTGCAGCGCGGTGAGATAGTGGTTACGTTTGATCCGGAAAGTCAGAGCTGTGATTTGCAAGTAGCTGCTGAACGCTAATAGTTAAGACAACGAAGTGCGCTTATGTCCAATATAAATACTGAATCAGATATCGATGAGCTAGGTGCAGATGGTGCTCTGCTCTTGGATGCGTCTGGTTTGTTTTGTCCAGAACCGGTTATGCTCTTGCATAATAAGGTGCGTGATATTGAGTCAGGCCAACTACTGAAATTGATTGCGACTGATCCCTCGACTACTCGTGATGTGCCTAAATTTTGTCACTTTCTCGGCCATGAGTTGCTTGAGTCCATTGAGAAAGACGGTAGCTTTACGTATCTAATTCGCAAGGTCGAAACATAGTTGCAGCCTGCAATTCTTCGTAGTCTTGCCTAGAGAACACTTCATATGAGCGAGCAGCACGGTACTTATTATCTAGTCGATGGCTCAATCTACATATTTCAGTCGCATTTTTCCCCCTATGTGGAATGTTTCGATGTTGATGGCAACGATCTAAGTGCTGTCTATGGTTTCACTCAATTTCTATTGCAGTTTCTAAGGCGTGTTAAACCCGACCGTATTGCTGTGGCCTTAGATGAGAGTCTATTCAGTGGCTTTCGGCACGAGCTGTGTCCGAACTACAAGTCGAACAGAGAATTGCCAGATGAAAACCTGACAATGCAGTTAAAAGGCTGCAGAGAAATTTGTTCCATTCTTGGCATGGCGTCTTATGCGAGCAAGAAGTACGAGGCCGACGATATCATTGGTACGCTCTCGGTTAGAATGTCCGATTTGCTACCGGGAGATCCTGCGTTGTGTATTGTGTCTAGAGACAAAGATCTCTCACAGTTGCTCAAAACAGACAAAGACTATATGTGGGATTACAGTGGAAATCGAAAGCGTTACAGGGCGGACATTCAGGAAGAGTTCGGTGTTAGTCCTGAGCAATTCGCCGACTACCTGGGTCTGGTAGGCGACTCGGTTGATTGCATTACAGGTGTTCCCGGGGTCGGGCCAGTTAAAGCAAAAGAGTTGCTGCGAAACTTTTCAAGCATGGACGGTATCTATGAAAATCTTTCTGAAGTGGCTGGTCTGCCGCTTCGCGGGGCTGCTGGCTTGGCTTCGAAGTTAGAGGCTCATCAGGCAGAGGCGAGATTGAGTCGTGAGCTTGCGACTATAATATGTAACGCCAGTGATCAGCACGAGGGCTTTGCCCACGCGGTGCCTAGTTCACTAGAAGTGGCGGATATCGATGTTTTCTCTTTTCAAAAATTTCTTTCGAATTATAGGTTTACTAAGAGCGATGGCGATCATCTTCTTTCTGTTGCCGAACGATTCGCAAGCTAACACCAAATACCTACGGTCATAGAATGAAGATTTTCGCTGACAAAAATATTTTGGCCGTGCAGAGCAATTTTAGCTGCCACGGTGATCTTCATTTTTTTGATGGTCGCAGCGTGAAGAAGGAAGACCTTATTGAGGCGGATGCACTTCTGGTGCGTTCTATCACGCCTATTGATGAGGCTCTGCTAGGCGGGACAACAATTCGCTTCGTGGGTACCGCCACGAGCGGTATCGATCATGTTGATACGGCGTATTTGCGCGATGCGGGTATACATTTTGTAGACGCTAAGGGTAGCAATGCGAATGCGGTAGTTGATTACTGTTTTACAGTTCTAGCTTTCGCTGCGCTACATAGAAACTTCTCTTTTGGAGGGTGCAAAGTAGGTATTATCGGGGCTGGAGCGGTCGGTGGTTTGTTCGCTGCTAAGCTGGATGAATTAGCTGTTGAGGTCCGTTGCTATGATCCCTTCTTAGCGGCAACGGGAGTAGGTGGTCGCGAATATCATTCCTTGGACGCTGTGCTCGAATGCGATGTGGTATCTCTGCATGTGCCACTTACGACTGCTGGCCTGCACCCCACAGAAAATTTACTGAGCGAGAGAGAATTAGCTGGCTTAAAAAAGAACGCCATCCTCATTAACGCATGTCGTGGCTGTGTAGTGAATGAGTTTGCCCTAAAGTCACTACTTTCTACGCGCGACGATGTTGTGACCGCATTCGACGTCTGGGCGGACGAGCCAACTATCGATTCGTCCCTTGCTCAATCTGTTGATATAGCGACTCCTCATATTGCAGGCTATAGCAAAGAGGCGAAATCGAATGCGACAAAGTTGCTAGCTCGCGCATTTGAGCAGCATTTCAGTCTAGGTGCCGATGCTGATCCTGAGGTAGCTGAGGAAGGTTCTGATCTTGTCGCTGTAGAGAATGCTTCAGAAAAGTTAATGCAGTGGAGCACCTTGCTGGCAGCATTTCCTTTGGGTGAGCTTAGCGATGACTTTAAGCAGCAGGTGAGTAGCGGGGCGGGGGCTAAAGCGTTCGACTCATTTCGGCAGAAACTTTTACAGAGGCGAGAGTTTTTAAGCCGTTCGCTAAGAACCGAAAGTTATTCTGCTGCACATCAGGAGCAACTTTCGGTTCTAGGTTTTCACTTCAAATAACTATTTGCGGTATTTCTCAAGCACTCTAGCGATACCGGCCACGGCGGGTTCCAATTCATCTACTCGCGGCAGGAATACCAGGCGCAGATGCTGCGTATCTTCGATATTAAAGGCGCTGCCTTGCACCAATAGAATTTGTTCCTGCTCAAGAATGTCCATTACTAAGGCTACGTCATCGTCAATCTTGTAGATTGAGGGATCGAGTTTAGGGAACATATAGATAGCACCCTGGGGTTTCACGCAGCTTACACCTGGAATCTGAGTGAGCAGCTCCCATGCAATGTCGCGTTGTTGCTTCAGTCTGCCGCCAGGCAAGACAAGGTCATTGATGCTCTGATAGCCCCCTAGAGCCGTCTGTACGGCGAACTGTGCTGGCACATTGGCGCACAAGCGCATATTGCTCAAGATCTCTAGGCCTTCAATATAGCTGCTCGCATTCTGTTTTGGGCCGCTAAGAATCATCCATCCTGAACGAAACCCCGCGAGACGATAAGATTTTGAGAGCCCATTGAAACTTACTATGAACACATCATCACATAATGAGGCGGCCGGGATATGTGCAGCGTCGTCGTAGATAATTTTGCTGTAAATTTCGTCTGCGAAAAGGATGAGCTCATGCTTACGGCATAGCTCAATTAGCTGCAATAAGATGTCCTTGCTATACACCGCTCCAGTTGGATTGTTCGGATTAATTATGACTAGCGCACGGGTGTTGCTGGTAATCAACGATTCCATGTTGGCAATATCTGGAAACCAGTCAGCTTGTTCGTCACACACATAATGAACTGCAGTACCGCCACTCAAACTTACAGCCGCCGTCCATAAAGGGTAGTCGGGTGCGGGAACTAGCACTTCGTCGCCATCGTTTAAAAGTGCCTGCATCGCCATCGTTATAAGTTCACTAACACCGTTTCCCAAGTAGATATCGTCAATTTCGATATTAGGTACATTTAGGCGTTGGCACTCTTGCATTATCGCTTTGCGAGCAGAGAACAGCCCCTTGGAGTCGCAGTAGCCCTGGGCTGCTGATAGGTTGTGTATCACATCATGTAGAATTTCATCGGGCGCATTGAAGCCAAAGGCGGCAGGGTTGCCAATGTTCAGTTTCAATATTTGGTGGCCTTCCTCTTCCAGCTTCTTAGCTTCCTCAAGAACGGGCCCGCGAATGTCATAACAGACATTGCCTAATTTGTCGGATTGATACACTTTAGTCATGCTTCACGCTCTCTATTGCTTTCCGAAAAAATATCTCTATCCAATTGTCGGCAGCTATGACATTAGAATAAACCCTTTGAGGCAAAGAACCCCATTTGAGGGCTGCTGATCTCCTATCCGATGGGAGATCTTGGTCTAAACTTTGGTGTACCAATCACCTAAGAGCAGTGATTGGAGTAAAGTGGTGAGTAAAATAATTAAGACCGAGTAGCAATGGAAAGATGAGCTCGAGACGGAGACTTATAGAATAGCGCGGAAAGCCGGCACAGAGGCGGCTTTTACAGGGAAATACTGCGACCTGAAGGGCGAGGGCATCTATAAGTGTGCTGCCTGTGGAGAGGCGCTGTTTTCGTCTGAGACTAAATACGGTTCAGGGTCTGGCTGGCTTAGTTTTTATGTGCCAGTGAGTGACAATGTTGTTGGCGAAAACCACGACTATTCTCATGGCATATACGGACAGAAGCCGTGTGTAAAAAAAATGCGACTCTCATCTTGGTCATGTTTTTCCAGACGGTCCGCGGGAGACTGGATTGCGGTATGTATGAACTCAGCTTCTCTTAAGTTTGATGAGAATAAAGGTAATTGAGTTGGGCAGGTGTGCACTCTTCTTTTGCTGTTAGTTGCCGGAGCATTGACAGTAGTATCTACATATTTCACAGCTATCACGTGTATGGCATTTTTTGCGCCACTGCAGAATTTGTAGTTGAATAGAGTGTTAAAGGAAGAGCCAAAAAATTAGAGTAAAGCCTATCAAATGTTTTTGGTTTGCTTTTCATGGTAGTAGCTTAGATGGCTGTCCGTAAAAAGATTGGCTAAAATTGGTAGCGTAGACCTGCTTGATACTTAAATCGGTTGTAATCAAAAAGGGCTATGTTGCTGCTATTATCAGTAAATGCAGCTTCGCCGGTTACCATAAAATTTCTCGTCACCAGCCAGAACCACCCGAGCGTTACTGATGCGGTTTCACCGCTGCGTTTTGTATTGAAAAAGACTGGGTGCTGGCTGTCGTGCTCAACCTTTTGAAAGGATGTACGCAGGAAGGGCGTATGTTGTGCGCTCATGCTATACAGCAAGCTATAGGCAAGACCTGTAAATGAGCGGCCATTGTGGTCGCCGCCTGAAGTGGCTTCGGGGTCTTCGTCTGCAGTATAGATGTTCACTGTATGGGTTAGTGGGCCAGCAATTTTGGTGACTCCGCCGGTTAACAAAACTTGGTCTACGTCGCGGAGGTCGTTTAATGTTCCTCCATTATTCGTGTCATAGCGTATTTTGGTGTAGGAGCCAGAGAGTGATTGATACCAGCCATTCTTTCCGGCGCGCTGCCAGGAGGAGTTTAGAGCAAAGGATTTTTGAAACCCGTTTTGGTCCAAGTTTACTTTGCCAGCAGAGATGCCGTGCTTGAAGCGGTGAACTTCATTGCCCCAATTATAAGAGAGCTCGCCACGAGCATTGTCTATGTCAAATTGATCAGTGTCGAAGTTGTTCAAATGTGCCAGATTCAAGCTGAAATTCATGGAGCTATTTCTGTTGAAAGGGTACTTGTATGCCATCGACAGCGTTGTATTCGAAAAAGTATCTTTGGTTTCTTGCCCAGCAGGGTCGAGTTCGATTTGTCCAATTAACGGTGTATCTATGAGCCCGTTTGAAGTGGCGCTGTTGGCATTGCTGTCAGAGCCTATTGAAGAGGCTATGGTCCAGTTAAGTGTCGGTTTCTTTGTATTCTTTCTAGATTCGATTAATTGAAGAAAGATCTCAATGTTTTGCTGTACATTCGGCGGAGGGTTAGATGTAAGTACCAGATTGAATAGACTCTCCGCAGCATCGAGGTTATTAGTTACGAAATAGGCTCGGGCTAGATCAAGTCTTGCTAGTGATCTAAGTCCTGCTTCAGTCGAAGTGGTTGCAACGCGCTCCAGCGCGAAAACCGACTCATTCGCATTGCCAGACTCTAGAGCCGCCAGACCATATATGTAGTCAAATTCTGGATCGCCTTCCCATTCCTCGAGGGCATCTCTGCCCAGTTCATAGGCTTGTTGATATTGTTCTAAGGCGATTAGGCTATCCATTTCAGTGATAGGTGATTCATTTTCTGCAGCAAATGTGGTTGTCGACAGCCAAAAAATCAAAACTATGAAATACATAGGAGGTGATAGCGAGTGCTTCGTTCTCATCTGTCTTTCCGTCTGTTTGTAACGGTTATTTTGAAATCTAAGGCGTCTCGGCCGAGGGCTGGGGCAGCTTGGAAGTGTTTGCCATTGTACCAAAAAGTCTGCTCATGTCTTACTCTACCTAGCGCTAAGAGCGATTCAACCTACCGATGTAGATGCAGATACAGTCCTAATAGTGTGAATCACGTTAAAATCCGTTCTAGTTAATGGGGCTTAAGAAGTCGCTATATGATTGCAAATCTGGCAAAGCAATTGGAGGTTTGAGTATCACTTTTCCAATTAACCGAATAAACTTTGTCTGATTCTTTGCATACTCAAATCATGTGCCTAACGATGAACCTTCTTAGTATGACTCAGGTGTCCCTTCTTGCAGTTTTTCGTGTTCTAGTGCCTAGCTGCGCATACTTCTCGCAATCAGCGTTGGCGCAAGACTATAGTCATATAAAACAAAGAGTTAGCATCTCTTCTTACTTTAGTAGTGGAAGCTTTGGAGAGGCAGCAGACACAGATATACTCTACGTTCCTGTCAGTTATTCAGTAAATAGGGGGAAGTGGGGCGCGCAGATTGCCGTGCCGTATCTTCAGGTTGAGGGTGTTGGCAATGTCTTAGTCAATGTTGGGGGGGTTAAGCGAGCAGTAGCGGGTAATAGGCGTGAGCGTAACAGCGGCTTGGGTGACTCAACCCTTGCTGTCACTTATCAAATGGACCAATTTTCCGACACGAGTCCTTTTATTGATTTTCGTTTAGACATAAAAATCCCAACAGCGGACAGAGACAAGGGGTTGGGTACCGGAGAGATGGACTACAGTGCTCAAGTAGACATATCTCAGAATTATGGAGATTCAGTACTTTTTGCAACTCTTGGCTATACATTTCGGGGGGAAACGGACTTCTATGCAGGTTTAGAGGACTCAGTATATATGCAGCTTGGGGTTGCCAAGCCGTTCGCTTCACGGTGGAGTCTTGGTATCTTTTATGACTATAGAGAGCCTGCATCGACATTTTCACCAGAAATTCACGAGCTTGTCCCTTATTTTAGTTATCAGATATCCGGGCGTTGGTCATTCACAGGCTTAGCAGCGTTTGGGTTCACTGATGCGAGTGCAGGCACAGCGGTTTTGGGCCAGCTCAACTATAGCTGGTAATTAGATTGGCTTTAGTTATTAGGGTCTAAGTGCCTGAATTCGAGGGGGGAGAACCAAGGTCCTCTGTATTTTCTGAGCCCTATAAGGGCGTGGAATCTGGGGTCTTTGTGTATTGTCTGGGCGAGTGCTAAGGCGTCTTGTTTCAGTTCCGGTCACAGTAATTTCACGGACAAGCTTATTCTCCGTTGGGGTATTACTCGCTAAGTCCTGGGGTGTGCCTGTATTTGAGTGCTCTAACGGATTGAAGACATAATCTGCGCCTAATAATGGAAGGCCTAAGTCTAGGCCTTCCATTGCACTTTCGAATTGTAATTCTACAGCCCCTGCTTGCTCGTTCCAGGCAGTGGGTGAGAATACCCTTGAGTGTGGGCGGCTTTCGAGTAGCGGTAATTGCCTAATTTTCGAGTGCCACGTTGGTAGGGTGGGGTCGAAGGTGCCGCTTTCTGCCTCTTGCGGGGGTAGAGTTATTGCTAGGGATTCTATTCTGTTAAGTGTTTCAGTGTCCGTAAATTTAGTAGAGAGAGAATCGCTGCTAGCCAGGGGTTGGGTGTCCGATTTTGCATTGCCGAGTCCTGAATAGTTGCTGGCAAGTAGCCAGCTCAGCACAACAAAAGTCGCGCCATAGCTAATAGATTCTGCAGTCTTCGCTGGGCATGCCTCTAAAGCTACTTTTTTTCTAAATATTGGCATAGTTAGTAACTATATCGACTGGGAAAGATTTACTATAATTCTAAACTGCATTGTATTGATAATCTAGGCTGGTCAGTGTCTACTAAAGAAGTTGGTTCAACAGTGATAGTAATCACATAAGGCTCCAGTACTGTATTTGAGCTGTGCAAATATTCCGATGGAGTTAGTTGTGCTCATGCAGGTCATGATCGCAAGGATGATTGCTAGTGCCTTTGGAAGTGTTCGCAGAAGAGTACACCTTGCTCTCGATGCACTTATATACTTTCGCATCGATAAATATTTGCACAAGATCATTGTCTAAGAAGCCTTGCTTGGATTCTATCCGCAATATGTCTAGGGCCTTCTCTAAGCCCATTGCGGGTTTGTAAGGTCTGTCAGAGGCAGTGAGTGCGTCAAAGATATCGCAGACGGTCATTATTTTGGAAGGCAGCGGAATTTGATCCGCGGTCATGCCATAGGGATAGCCACTGCCGTCGAGTTTTTCGTGATGCGCTCCTGCTATTGTAGGAACATTCTGAAATTCTTTTGTCCAAGGAATATGGTTAAGGAAGCTTTGTGTGTGGACAACATGAGACTCGATTTCTTTTCGCTCGCTAGGGGATAGACTTCCCTTTTTGATCGACAGAAGATTGAATTCATCTTCGGTAATGATCTGCAAGTCATCGTCTAATGCCTCAAAATTATAGCCACTAATTTTGTCGAGCATTTCCTTATTGTCTTCTTTTAAAATGCTTGGTTCATTTGCATCGACAATAGTTGCAAAGAATTCATTCAGCAGCTTGATGTCAGCTTCTACTTGCGCATTAACTAGTTGCAGTTCTGATTCTACTGCATTGCCTGTGCGATACATATTGAGTTGTTTGCGAAGCGCTATGGTGCGCAACTTCTCTTGAGCAAGCCAAATTCTGTATTGAATGTTCTCGAGGCTTCCTGCGGTTAGTTTCTTCTCTTTAACAAGAACCGATTCGCGAACTCCAACCTTACCGAAGTCATGCAGCAAGGCCGCATACTTCAATTCTCGTACTTCGGGGTCGGTAAAATGCACGTTACGCATTCTTGTCAGGTTGGATACAGATACTGACGAAGCGAGATCTACGCATAAATCAGCAACGCGGAATGAGTGACCGCTAGTGGTTGGGTCTCGTTGTTCAATTGCTGATACCGAGGCATTTACGAAGCCTTCAAACAATGCCTTGATGTCATTCTGTAGCACCGTGTTTTCGATTGCGATACCGGCTTGGCTGGCAAGCGCTTGTAGCAGTACATTGATGTCACTATCGAAAGGCAGTGTGTAGGCCATCGCCGATTTTTCGTCGGTAACCTTCAGCGAACGTGCTTTCTTTCGGTTAATAAATTGCAGTACGCCGATGACTTCTTTTTGTTTGTTAGCAAGGGGTATGGCCAGTATCGATTTGGTTCGGTAGCCGGTCTTCTGGTCGAATGATCGATTAAATTTGTAGGGCACATCTTTTGACAGTTGGTAGGCGTCAGGGATATTAAGTTCGGTATCGGTGCGTGCAACGTAGCCGGCTATAGAAGACTCGTCTAAAGGAAAGCGTAGCTCTTCAAATGGAAATTCCATCGAGTCATTTTGTGTGAGTTTAAATACAAGGTCGCGCTCGTGATCATTTATTTCGTTGATTAGAAAAAGCGATGCGGCATCGCAGCACGCTATATTTTGTCCTTCATTCAAAATTTTGCGTAACAGCGTCATCAGATCATCTTCAGATGAAAGTGAGATGCTGATGTCGGCGAGCTTATTGAGATAACGGAAGCTAGTATCGCGCATTTTTGCGCGCTCGGTTTTCTCGCTCTTCAATACCCATTGATAACAAGCCATCTCTAATAGTTTGCAAGTTTGTCGATAGGGCAGATGGTTTGTGAGGATTAAATCTGCATCCAAATCCATAGCGTCGGTGCATAGAAATATCGCGTCTGGGAATTCTTCTACCCATTTTTCATGATCCATTTCACGAACCAGATGGTGGTCCAGGAGGATTAGAGCAGGGTTATAACGCTGTGCCGCAGTTATAGAAACGATTTCTGTCGGAATGATAAGTTTCGACTTTAAATCGTTCCAGACTTCGCTTTTAGCATAGCCGGGACCATAACCGATAGTTATGGTTCGCTGCGTATTAGTGGATGAATTCATTGGGGTTGTTGCCATACAAACATACCATACGAAGTGTAACGCACGGCGGCTGGATATGCGACAGTTGCGAGCGAGCTAACGGTGGGTGGTGAGGTGTTGTTAGGAAGGCTTACTTAAGTTGAGCCTTGAGTCGTTCCATGAAGTTCTCGAGGTTGCTTTGCGCTTCACTGCGGTATCTGAATGGACCAACTTCATCGCCTTCGCGAATTTTGAAATACCAAAGATCTTGCTCGCTATATATCCTTTCACTTCGATCGGGAGCGGGAGCTTGTGAATTATCTTTGTATCGATTATCAGACATCGTGCGGGGAGCATCTCTTCTAATTATTTTAAATGAGTATACCTATCCCAAGGGACAGATGAAAAGAGTAATTTACCTTGGTCTCCGCTAGCCCGGGGTTGCAGCAGATTCGAAAATCGGCCCCGAGCTGTTTGCCGGCAAGCAGCCCCAGACTAGCGAGTGATTATACGATAATCAGAGTTTCAGGTGTTTTCTAGAGCGCAAAATGTGTGCCATTCATATCTATGTGCTTTCTAGGTTGCGTGGCGCAAAAAACTTAATAAAATGATTAAAAACAATAAGATGCGAAAGGTTTTAGAAATTCAATGCTGCTGATTTATTAATAATAAACAAGGAGATACAGTGCTCATTTAAACAGCGAAAAAAATTTCTACAGAGTGAATTTGAAGCAGCTAAGTAGCTTATTTACGGTTTTAGGAGCAACGATGCCGCTTTCAGATCTTCCGAAGTATTGATATTACAGAATGCGCTGGGGGAATTGTCATTACAGGCAACAGCGGTCGCCTGCAGAGAGTCGAAAACTAACTTAGGTCCATACAGGCCGGCGGCAACTGCCTCTTCAATTTGCTCGATTAGATCGAGGCGCCACAAAGAGAAGAGGGGCTGGATCTGCTCTTGGTGACAGATATAGGCAACGGCCGCAGACTCCTTGCTCAATTGCTCTGCCAATTGGCTCACTACGTCGAGGGGAAATGCAGGAACATCGCCAGGAAAGCAGGCAAGATAATTAATTCCGCTGTCAGCCTCACTTAAATACCAATGCATCGCGCTTAAGATACCTAACAATGGTCCGGCATAGCTGGTATCACGGTCGTTTATAATTGGTAAGCCAAATGCCTGATAGTGTTGGATATTATGATTGACGCTCAGTACTAATTCACTAACCTGAGGGGACGCTTTACTGCTTACGTAGTCTAGCAATGGCTTGCCATGCAGAGTCTGCAGAGCCTTGTCACAGAAAGCCATTCGCGAGGCCTTACCGCCCGCCAAAATCACGCCGCCTATCTCAGACTTACTTATCATGGGTTGGGCCAATAGGGAGTTGAGGAGGGAGAATATTGCACGACTTATTCAGTTTATGAAATTGCTCGTTGATTTTACCAGCCTCGGGCCCATATTCTCTCATTGAATCTGAGTTTTCAATGTGGGAAAATCGCGCACTTTACGGGCTGGCGATAGCCCGTAGGCTTGTTGAAAAGTCCTAAAATCAATAGCTTGTCTAATTAGGCTATCCAGCTATCGCTAATCACTATTCAGATTAATTCAGTAAAGTATCTCGATACTGTTTGATATTAAAAATTCCGAGTTTTCGCTTGGAAACGATGAGGTTTATACATGCAGGTTTCCGTTGAAACTACCCAAGGCTTAGAAAGAAAAATGACCGTCGCTGTTCCCAGCGAGAAAGTTGATAGCGCCGTTAATGCACGGCTGCAGGAGGCTGCAAGAGACGTAAAGCTCAATGGCTTTCGAAAAGGCAAGGTTCCTTACAAGGTTATCAAGAGCAAGTTTGGCGCAGGGGTACGACAGGAAGTAGTTGGCGAAATGATGAGCCGATCCTTCTATGAGGCTATCGATCAGGAAAGTTTGAAGCCGGCCGGACAGCCTAGTATTGAGCCAAAGACTCTCGATGAGGGGCAAGATTTAGAGTTTGTGGCGACGTTTCAGGTTTACCCTGAAATTACTTTGCCAGACTTTTCAACAATCAAGGCTGAACGCCTTGGTGCAGAAATCTCCGAAGCTGATATCGACGAGATGATAGAGACTCTCCGTAAACAGCGCCAAACTTGGGAAGTGGCCGAGAGAGCTGCAGCTACGGAAGATATGGTTAACATTGACTACCTAGGCCGTCGTGACGGTGAAGAGTTTGAGGGTGGCAGTGCGCAGGGAACGAACTTGGTGCTTGGCTCCGAGCGAATGATCCCGGGATTTGAGTCAGGTATAGAAGGTAAGTCTGCGGGTGACACGTTCACATTAGACTTGAGTTTTCCCCAGGAGTACCAAAATGCGGAGCTTGCAGGTCAAGAGGTCGCTTTCGAGATCACTCTGAACTCTGTGAGCGAGCAGGTCATGCCTGTCGTGGATGAGGAATTTTACAAGAGCTTCGGTGTCGAAGAGGGCGGAAACGACGCCTTTCGTGAAGAAGTTACAAATAATATGCGCCGCGAATTGAAGACGGCGAGTCGCAATAAGCTTAAGAACAAGATCATGGACAGCCTAGTTGACGCCGTAGATGCAGAGATTCCCGATGCGCTAGTCGCAGGGGAGATTGAGCAACTCAGGCAGCAAGCAATGCAGCAATTCGGCGGTGGGCAAAATATCGATCCAAACATGCTTCCGGATGATTTGTTCAAAGAGCAGGCCGCTAGGCGTGTCCTGCTAGGCCTAGTATTAGGTGAAGTAATTCAGCAACAGGAATTGAAAGCAGACCCGGGCAAGGTGCGTGAAGCAATCGAAGAGCTTGCCTCTACGTATGAGTCGCCAGACGAAGTTATCAATTGGTATTACGGCAACCAAGAGCAGTTGGCTACAATTGAGTCCGGCGTTCTCGAAGATCAGGTGTTTGACTATGTTATCGATCAATCATCTGTGACCGATAAGCAAATAGGCTACCAGGAGGTTATTAAGCCTGAGCCTAAAGCGACTGATGAGAAGGCTGATGCTGAGTCAGATGCCTAAAAGGCTGCTTTGTAGAACTTAATTTAATCGCTATTTACCGAGCCGGTATTATTGACCGGCACTAAAAGGACAGGAATACATGTCAAACATTATTCAACCCACAGCGGCTCTTGTACCTATGGTTGTAGAGCAAACGGCCCGTGGCGAACGCTCCTACGACATCTATTCCAGGCTGTTAAAGGACCGAGTGATATTTATGACTGGCCAAGTGGAAGACCACATGGCCAATTTGGTTGTCGCACAGATGTTGTTCTTGGAGTCTGAAAATCCGGACAAAGACATTCATTTATATATCAATTCTCCAGGCGGGTCGGTAACGGCTGGTTTGTCAATTTACGACACGATGCAGTTTATCAAGCCGGATGTAAGCACGATGTGCATCGGGCAGGCGGCTAGCATGGGTGCGTTATTGTTGGCCGGTGGCACGAAGGGCAAGCGTTTAGCATTGCCTCATTCGCGAATGATGATTCATCAGCCAAGTGGTGGAGCGCAAGGACAGGCGTCAGATATTGAAATACAAGCGAATGAAATCATAAAGTTGCGACAAAGTCTTAATGTTTTGCTTTCTATCCATACTGGAAAGACTGTGGAGGATATCGCGAAGGACACAGAGCGCGACAACTTTATGAGTGCCGATGAAGCAAATGAATATGGATTGGTGGATAAAGTAATTCAGCAAAGAGTAGATAATAAAGGTATAGAAAGCGTATAAATCGGACAGTAATAGCCCTATGGGCTTGCATTTCCACGCGGATGTCTCCATTTTAGAAGCCATGCAGCAAGCCAAGTTTTCACTTGTCATAGATTCGCACTCAGGTTCCGGGCTTAGATTAGAAAATAATTCCGGTCAATGCTTAGAAGTCCATTGTTTAGGGCTCTAGCTAAAGATTCAGATTTTAGGTTGTAGTTTAGATGTCAGACGATAGCTTTAATAAGGGCGACGATAACGGCAAATTGCTGTATTGCTCGTTCTGCGGTAAGAGTCAGCATGAGGTTCGCAAGCTAATTGCGGGCCCATCGGTGTTCGTGTGTGATGAGTGCGTTGATTTGTGTAACGACATCATCCGCGAGGAGATTCAGGAAAAGGATACCGAGACTACCGAGCGCAAACTCCCAATTCCCGAAGAAATTAAAAACACTTTGGATGAATACGTAATTGGCCAGGAAAGCGCCAAGAAAGTGCTCGCCGTAGCGGTTTATAATCACTATAAGCGTCTGAACTATGCCAAATCCAATGGTGAGGTCGAGCTAAGCAAGAGCAATATCTTGATGGTCGGCCCGACTGGTACGGGTAAGACCTTGCTAGCAGAAACCTTGGCGCGCCTACTAGATGTCCCTTTTACTATCGCCGATGCGACAACACTCACCGAGGCTGGTTATGTAGGTGAGGATGTCGAGAACATCATCCAAAAACTATTACAGAAATGCGACTACGATGTAGAAAAGGCGCAAATAGGCATCGTCTATATCGATGAAATCGACAAGATTTCCCGTAAGTCTGACAATCCCTCAATCACTCGAGACGTTTCAGGCGAGGGTGTGCAGCAGGCTTTGCTGAAGTTAATTGAGGGCACCGTTGCCTCCGTTCCACCCCAAGGTGGTCGCAAGCATCCACAACAAGAATTCCTGCAAGTCGATACTGCAAATATCCTGTTCATCTGCGGTGGAGCCTTCGCTGGCTTGGATCGAATCATCCGTGATCGTTCCGATAAGAGTGGCATCGGTTTCTCTGCAGAGGTGAGATCGAAGGAAGAAGAGAACAAAGTCGGGGAGACGCTGCGTGGCGTGGAGCCTGAAGACCTCGTTAAGTACGGTCTGATACCAGAATTCGTCGGCCGCTTACCAATGATTGCTACACTGGATGAGTTGGATCTGGACGCGATGGTGCGCATTATCCGTGAACCGAAGAACTCATTAACGAAGCAGTATGCTCAATTGTTTGAAATGGAAGGCGTGGAGATTCAATTTCGTGATGATGCGCTTCGTGCTATCGCCAGAAAGGCGAAAGAACGTAAGACGGGTGCTCGCGGACTGCGCTCCATCATGGAGACAGTGTTATTGGATTCCATGTACAAGATTCCTTCGCTGGATAAGGTCAGTAAAGTCATTATCGATGCTGCCGTGATCGAAGGCGAGTCAGAGCCTCTATTGATGTACGAGAATGTCGAGCAGCAGAGCAAATCTGCTGCAGATGAAAAGAGCTGATAAAGTTCTGCCAAAGCCTTGATATTTGAGGCTCTGGCACCATCTTTGGATATAGGCTTCAGGGCCAACAATCACCTTTAAGTGCGCCTCAGTTAGGCGTGTCCACAAATTCATAGAGTAGTATATGAGTATATCCTCGGACGATCCCAGCAACACAGAATTCCCATTATTGCCACTGCGTGACGTAGTGGTCTATCCACAAATTGTCCAGCCGCTTTTCGTCGGTAGGCCGAAATCTATTAAAGCCTTGGAAATCGCCATGGCAAGCGACAAGCAGGTCTTGTTGGTAGCGCAGAAGAATGCCTCCGACGATGAACCCGCCGCCGATGATCTTTATCAGATCGGTACAGTTGCGACGATTCTGCAGTTGATCCGTTTGCCGGACGGTACTGTCAAGGTGCTTGTAGAGGGACTTGATAGGGCGCAATTGCGCAACGTCAGCTTCGATGCAGATCATTTTCGCTCCGAAATCCTGGTTCTCAATACTGACCCCGTTCCTGAGAAAGAGTCTGAGTTACTGATTCGTTCTCTGCTTTCACAGTTTGAGCAATATGTGCAGCTCAGTAAGAAGATACCGCCAGAGGTAATGACTTCTATTTCCAGCATCGATGAGCCTGGTCGCCTAGTCGATACCATCGCGAATCACATGACATTGCAGCTTGCAGAGAAGCAGAATTTGCTTGAGTTGGTGAGTCTAGAAGCAAGAATCGAACACCTAATGGCGTTGATCGAGTCAGAAATCGATCTGTTTCAAGTAGAAAAACGCATCCGTGGACGCGTTAAGAAGCAGATGGAAAAAAGTCAGCGTGAGTACTATCTGAATGAGCAGATGAAGGCCATCCAGAAAGAAATGGGCGAAATGGATGATGTTCCGAACGAGACAGAGGAACTCCAGGGCCGTATCGATGATGCAGGCATGCCCAAGGAAGCAAAAGAGAAGGCAGTTTCCGAACTAAATAAGTTGAAGCAGATGTCGCCGATGTCATCGGAAGCTTCTGTTGTGCGTACCTATCTCGATTGGATGGTTAGCATACCTTGGAAGAAGCGTTCTAAAGTGCGCATGGATTTGGTTAAGGCTGAGGAAATTCTCGAGACAGATCATTACGGCCTTAAAGAAGTTAAGGAGCGAATTCTCGAATATCTCGCCGTGCAGAAGCGCGTTAAGAAATTGAAAGGTCCTATTCTTTGTTTAGTGGGGCCCCCGGGAGTAGGTAAGACATCCCTAGGAGAATCGATTGCTAGGGCTACTAATAGAAAGTTCGTGCGGATGGCCCTTGGTGGTGTCCGTGATGAGGCGGAAATTAGAGGCCATAGAAAAACTTATATAGGTTCTTTACCAGGGAAACTGGTACAGAAGCTCTCTAAGGTTGGCGTTAAAAACCCGCTGTTTTTGTTGGATGAAATTGACAAGATGGGCATGGATAATCGTGGCGATCCCGCTTCTGCGCTGTTGGAAGTGTTAGATCCTGAACAAAACCACAGCTTTAATGATCATTATCTTGAGGTCGACTATGACCTTTCGGAAGTTATGTTCGTGTGTACATCGAATAGCATGAACATTCCTGAGGCGCTTCTGGATCGTATGGAAGTGATTCGAATTCCTGGGTACACCGAGGAAGAAAAGATAAGTATTGCCGAGCGCTATTTGATTCCGAAGCAAAAGAAGAACAATGGCGTTAAAGACGACGAATTAACCTTCACGACTGAGCCTATTAGTGACTTGGTTCGTTATTACACGCGAGAGGCTGGTGTCCGAGGCTTAGAGCGAGAAATAGCGAAGATTTGCCGTAAGGTGGTTAAGGAGAATTCGCTGGAGAGCGATGGTGATCCAGTTAATCTTACTTCCGAGGAGCTAGAAGAATACTCTGGTGTTCGTAAGTATGACTATGGCAAGGCGGAAGAAGAAAATCTGATCGGCCAGGTTAATGGCTTGGCTTGGACCTCTGTAGGAGGCGAGCTGCTGACGATAGAGGCAGCTGCTGTTGCTGGTAAGGGCAAAACCACTAAGACCGGCTCTCTTGGTGACGTGATGCTGGAGTCGATACAGGCTGCTTTAACCGTAGTTAGGAGTCGAGCAGAGTCGCTTGGCCTCTCTCCCAATTTTCATGAGAAATATGATCTGCATATCCACGTGCCAGAAGGAGCGACTCCTAAAGATGGCCCCAGCGCAGGCGTTGGTATGTGTACGGCACTCGTATCAGTGCTGACTTCTATCCCGGTTCGTGCGGATGTAGCCATGACGGGAGAAATCACATTACGAGGGCAGGTATTGAAGATCGGCGGACTGAAAGAGAAATTGCTGGCTGCTCACCGTGGAAATATTAAAACTGTAATAATCCCAGCCGACAATGAAAGAGACTTAAAGGAAATTCCAGACAATATTAAAGCGGATTTGGAGATCATTCCCGTTCGCTGGATAGACCAAGTTTTGGAACATGCACTGCAGTATCAGCCGACTCCTTTAAGCGATGGCAAAAAGGCGTCAACCGATAAAGAAGCAAAGCAAGATGATAAAGATAAAAGTAGTGATGAAAAGCACATAAATACCCACTGATACCGCATGTTTGCTGTTGACACGGCTTTCACGCAATTGGTATAAAGACTAGGTATTACGCAGGGTTTACGTCATATTTTTGGGAAAAGAATTAGATTTAGCTAGAGCTTAGAATTTGTGTATTTAGAGCAATCTCATTGTCCTGATTACACCAGCATTTTTTAGGCGTTTATAGATAAGAAAATCACTTAAATTTAGAAAAAAGGGGATAACGTGAATAAATCAGAATTAATAGATGCTGTTGCCGCTAGTGCGGACCTTCCTAAAGCTGCTGCTGGTCGTGCAATCGATGCAATGATCGACGCAATTACAGACTCTTTGAAGAAAGAAGATCCTGTTGTGTTGGTTGGTTTTGGAACTTTTGCCACTAAGCACAGAGCGGCTAGAACTGGTCGTAATCCCCAAACTGGCGAGCCAATTCAAATTAAGGCAGCTCGTGTACCTAGCTTCAAAGCAGGTAAGGCACTTAAGGATTCTGTTAACTCTTAATTGAGTTGATTGGACTGCAAGTTCAATAACTAAGCTGAGTTAGCTCAGCTGTTGTAGATTCTCTGCTCTAAAATTTGCTGCTAAGAATCTAATTGAACGGGAATGAGAGGCTGATTTCCCAGGCGGCTCCCAAGAGAAAAGTAGGGCGCATCTATGATGCGCCTTTTTTGGTTTACGAATTACATTACTTCTTCCTCTTTTATGGAGGAGTAGATTAGCGATTTAGCGGAATTTAGGAACAACTATGCTGCAAGATATACGTGACAATTCACAGGGTGTAATAGCCAAGGTCATCATCGGTTTCATCGTGGCGATCTTTGCTCTGTTTGGCGTGGATTCGATCATGAACGGCTTTATAACATCGCCGCCAGTCGCTGAAATCAATGGCGAGGAAGTGACCGAAGCCCAGCTGCAGGCTAATACACAGAACCTATTGAATTCGATTGGTGGAAGTGCAGATTCCCTAGATCAAACGCTGCTTGAACAAATTGCCTTGTCGCAAATCCTTGAAGAGGTGCTGCTGAGACAGTCGGCGCAGAATACAGGCATGGCAGTGTCTAGCAACCGGGTTGATAGGTCGATTATTGAAAACGCGCAATTCCAGATAAACGGGGTTTTCGATGCCGATCTAGCGGTGCGGACCATGGCTAGTCAGGGTTTTAGCGTTCCTATCTACAGGGAAACGCTTAAGCAACAGATGCTGCTGTCGCAGCTTGCGAATGGATACAGTAGTTCGGCTTTTGTTACTGAGCCAGAATTAGAGCGAGTGGCCAGCCTTTCTGCTCAGACACGGGATTTTCGTTACCTTTCGATCCCGATGGGCACTCGCACTCTGGGCACGCCGATCTCAGACGCAGAAATTCAAAGTTACTACGAAGAGAACCCGGATGATTTCACGCAGCCTGAAACAGTATCCGTGGGCTATGTGCTGTTAGATAAGAATGCTATCTCCAATGAGATTGAGCTTGCTGAGGGTGTTGTTCGAACGCAGTATGAAACTGAAAAATCTGCCTTCGAAGGGTCTGCTGAAAAACGTGCTTCACACATCCTATTCGAAGTTGGTGGCGATTTAAGCGAAGAGCAGGCTCTATCATTGGCTGCTACTGCCAAGCAGCGAATAGATGCGGGTGAGGATTTTGGAGTGGTGGCTTTGGATATGTCCACCGACAAAGTGTCTGCAGAAGAGGGTGGAGACATTGGTTATACCGATGGTTCTGCTTTCCCAACAGCGATCGAAGAGGCCTTGGAAATTCTATCTGTGAATGAGGTCTCAGGGCCGGTTGTTTCCGATTTCGGTGTCCATATCGTGATGCTGACAGAAGATTCAGAGAACGTGTTCCAAGAATTTGAGGAAGTTGCTGAGCGTATAGAGAGAGAATTAAAGAGCTCAGAAGTTGAACTTATCTATGCCGAGCGACTGGGGGATCTTTCTAATCTAGCGTTTGAGACAGGAAATTTAGAAACGATTTCAGAAGAGCTTGGAATGGACGTACTTATTAGTGGTGCTTTCGGTCGCACCGGAGCCACTGGAATCTTTGCTAACCAGGCGCTTATTGCTGCTGCATTTTCCGAAGAAGTATTGCTGGAGAGAAACAACAGTGAAGTGATTGAGCTTAGTCCTTCACAAGCTGTAGTGTTGAATGTAGAGGAATTTAATGAGGCCACAGTTCTTCCGCTTGAAGAGGTTGAGCCAGAGATAGCCGTTATAATTCGTACCGACATGGAGCGCGAAGCGGTGCGCAATCTCGCTAGTCAGCTTTTAACGAGCATAGAGAATGGCGAGGCCATCGACCAGCTTTTAGCTGACAACGAAATAGAATGGCTCACAGAGCAAGGTGCTAATAGGCTTGCTGCAAGTGTTAATAGAGAGATTTTGACTCAGGTGTTTGCTATGTCATTAGCTGATGCGGACACGTCTGCTTATGAGAGCTTAACGCTTAGTAACGCTACAGCAGTCATTGTTGAGTTGAATGCTATCAATGCGGGCTCTATAGCTTCCCTGGCAGAGTCAGAGCGCGAGACCATGGTGAGTTCTATGATATCGGACTTAGGCAATAGTGACTTCCAAGCTTATATGAGCAACCTGGAAGCGAATGCGGACATCAAGTCGCGCATTCTTGACGAAGAGCTGCTTTAAGCGGCTATTCCCCTTCAGCTTCGAGGTCGTTGAGAGAGCCCATGGCGGTAGTATTGAAGCCGCCATCAACATACAGAATCTCACCACTTACCCCTGAAGCTAGGTCGGAGCACAGAAAACTCGCGGCATTTCCCACTTCTTCGATAGTAACGTTTCTTCTGAGAGGAGTTTGCTGAGCATTGTGCTTAAGCATTTTCCTAAAGCTCTTAATTCCAGCAGCAGCAAGGGTCTTAATCGGTCCGGCTGAAATAGCATTCACTCGAATCCCTTCAGGCCCTAGACTGGCTGCCATGTAGCGTACGTTAGCTTCTAGGCTGGCTTTTGCTAAACCCATAACATTGTAGTTAGGAAGGCTACGCACCGCCCCCAGATAGCTGAGTGTGAGCAGCGAGCCGTTTCTGCCGGCCATCATTGATTTGCCCGCTTTAGCGAGAGCGACGAAGCTGTAGGAGCTGATTTCGTGCGCCATCAAGAAACCCTCGCGAGTCGTTACATCCACATAGTTGCCATCAAGTTCGTTTCCAGGGGCAAATGCTAGACAGTGAACGATTCCATCTAAGCCATCCCAGCTCTTGCCTAATTCTTCGAACAGGTCCGTTATTTCTTCATCTTTGGCGACATCGCAGGGGAACACTAAGTCGGAACCCCAGGTTGCTGCAAATTTAAGAACACGGTCCTTTAGTTTCTCATTCTGGTACGTAAAGGCGAGTTCGGCGCCTTCACGATGCATCGCCTCTGCAATGCCTGAGGCGATCGAGAGCTTGCTCGCAACACCAAGAATTAGATACTTTTTTCCTGTCAGATAACCCATGCTTTTATCCTGTTTTAGCTGGTTTTTATGGCGATATTTTACTGTATTTTGAGGGGATTACCCATGCCTATGCGTTAACTAGTGCGAGGCCTAGCCTAGTGCGAAAATTTGCATGGCTTATTTAATGCCATGCATGAAACGTTTCAATATGGGTGATATTAGTAATGCCAGTACCCCGATGGCGATACTGTAGATACCGGCGGTGTAATACACATCCATGTAATTCGCTAGAGCGGCTGCTGGGTCCACAACCTCGCCACCAATAGTATCGGAGCCTGTCATTGCGGCGATTGTACCGGAGATGTAGTTTCCGCCGGCCATAGCGAGGAACCAGCAACCCATCATCATGCCGACGACGCTTGGAACTGAGAGTTTCGTGGTCATGGATAGGCCAACCGGGGATATGCAAAGCTCTGCTGTGGTATGCAGCAGATACAGCAGTATTAGCCAGATTAGAGCAATCTGAGTAGGGTCGGTCGCCGTGGATGCGCCATAGACTAAGAACAAGAAGCCGAGTCCGAGTTGCATAAGCGCGAGGGCAAACTTAGTAGGCGTGCTGGGTTCCCATCCGCGGTGGTTCAGATAGAGCCAGGCTACGTTGAATATAGGGGCAAGGGTAATGATAAAGAAGGCGTTAACCGACTGGAACATTGCCGCAGGGAGTTCCAAGCCGAAGACGATGCGATCTACATTCCTGTCAGCCATCAAATTAAGCGAGCTGCCGGTCTGTTCCCAGAGTGACCAAAAAATGATCTGATAGCTCATCAGGAAGAGACAGACGAGCATCCTGTTTCTGTCTACGGGTTCGCACTTGGTGAATGCGTAGACAACAACCGTCAAAGTCATGATAACTAGCGTGGCGCCAACCAGACCGCCTACGAGAGGGGGCGTCTGCATTAACTGCCAGCATACCAATACGCCTACGAAGGCTAGAATGTAGATGATTACTTCGCGGCTAAGTCCAGGCAAGATCTTCTGTTGTAGGGCCACGGGATCTTTCGGTTTGCCGGCGCTTCCAAATAAATGATGTCCTTTTATGAATACCACTAGACCAAATAACATGCCGATGCCGGCAGCGCCGAAACCCCAGCTAAAACCTTTGTACTGCAATAACAGGCCGCAGATGATCGCGCCTAAGAATGAGCCTGCATTGATGCCCATATAAAATAGCGTGAATGCTCCATCACGTCGCGGGTCTTCCCGTTCATACATTGAGCCTACGAGCGTAGAAATGTTCGCTTTTAAGAACCCCACACCCATTATTATGAGCCCAAGTGAGAAATAAAATACCTGGAGATAGAACGGGTCGCGTTCAATAAGTGTTTCGCCAGCTACAGTAACTTCTATTGCCTGGGAGCCTTCGACGGCCATGCCGAGATGACCGGCAACGAGCAATACCGAACCAAGGATTACCGCTTTAACGGGCCCGAGATAGCGGTCTGCGACAACTCCTCCAATTACAGGTGTTATATAAACGAGTGATATGTAAGCGGCGTAAATGCTTGATGCAGATTGATCTGAAAAGAGAAAATGTTGGGTCAAGTAGAAGATGAGTAGGGCGCGCATGCCATAATAACTAAAGCGCTCCCACATCTCTGTTAGGAAACAAATTACTAGGCCGCGTGGATGACCGAGAAACTCTTTTTCTGCAACGCCGCTGCTTAAGTTATCAATCATGTTTGCTAGTTTCCTAAGCCCGCAGGAATTACTTGAAGTTCCTGTCCGGGAAAAATTAATTCATCGACACTTAGCTCATTCCATAACAACAAATTTTTCAAGTCAATGCCAAAGCGCCTAGCTATCGCGTCCATGCTATCGCCGCGTTTAACACTATAGAAAGCGGCGTTAGTGCTGATCTGTACTTCAGGCTGTTCATTCTTGTCTTCTAGGGCATAACGCAAGTCCAATATTTGGCCTGGCTGCAGCAAGTGATCTAGAGATACTTGATTCCACGCTGCGATCTCGGCTGAACGTAGCTGAAATCGTCTTGCGATAACCCAGAGGTTATCGCCGTTTCTGACCTTGTACTGTGCTGGAATTTGGGGAATTTGACGAGCTCTCTCTCGTTCTACCCGTGGTGCAGAGGCGAGAAGGTTGGGATCGTTAGTGCGCGGGATTAATAGGGAGTCGCCTGCTCGAATTTGACTCCCTGCCAAGGAGTTGAAGGTCTGTAGTATATCAACCCGGGTATTTAACCTTCCAGCTATTGCGCCCAGAGTATCGCCCGGCTGTATCTCATACCTATCCCACGTCAGCAAATCACGCTTATCGAGCCCTACTAAGGCGTCTTCAAGGATTGTAGCGTTCTCCAAAGGGAGAAGCATTTCCTGCGGTTGATCTGGATGAGTGGCCCACTGTAGGTAACCGGGGTTAAGTGAGCGTAATTGTTCATACTCGATTGCTGCTAGTTTGGCCGCCTGGGAAAGATCTATCTGCGTTCCAACTTCGACAGAGCGCAGCACCGGCTCGTTGGAAAGCGGCTGCATTTCGATATTCCAGGCTTCGTTATCAGCGATGATGGCGGAGAGGGCGAGTAGCTTTGGCACATGGGCTTTTGTCTCTCCAGGCAAATTCAGAGTCCAGAAATTCACCTCTTGCTCATCGCTACGGCGAATGGCTCGGCGCAGGTTTCCATCGCCGGTGTTATAGGCGGCGATGGCGAGCAACCAGTCTTCGTCGAACTGTTTGTAGAGTTGTTCCATATAATCCAAAGCTGCTCCAGTAGAGGCCAAGGGGTCTCTGCGGCCATCGAACCACCAGTCTTGCTGTAAGCCAAAACTTGATCCTGTTGCGCCTACGAATTGCCAAAGGCCGACGGCGTGCTCTCTAGAATAGGCGTTGGGATTATAGGTGCTTTCGACCATGGGAAGTAAGGCGAACTCTAAGGGTAAGCCGCGGCGTTCAATTTCTTCAACTATCTCAAATAGGAAAGGTGAGGCTCTTGTCTGTAGCAAGTCGAAATAGCGTTGTTGGGTTGAATAGATCTGTATATACCTTGCCACATTGGGGTGAGAGTAGTGGGCGTGGAGCTGAAAGCCATCTCGGATTCTATTCCAAAGATTCTCATAGCCTACCTCCTCGGTATCAGCAGTCGACGGGTTCGCTATCGTGGAATTGCCAAGCGCGAATTCGGTGTCTCGCGTAGCAACTTCTATGGTTGTTGTTATTGCAGGCTGAGTGACGGGCGAATTTACTTGCTCCGAGGTTTGACAGGCTGCGAGGATCAGTGGCTGTCTCTTATACACATCTGACGCTG
>OLHJ01000076.1_pt1 | contig 38523 bp, 47 predicted proteins | sample 1609491 | NCBI WGS metagenome assembly OLHJ01 (sample SAMN05416861, study PRJEB24817) | seawater metagenome | isolation source: Sea water | place: Canada:Atlantic | collected 2013-11
GTAGCGCCTACGTCTCCTCTTGGGATCGTAAAGTCAAACGTAGCTGCACTAGAAGTTCCACTATTAGATACAGAAGCGTTAGACCCAGCAGCGCCTGTAGTTGTAGAACCAGCAGCAACTGTAGCCGCTGTGCCTGTTGCTCCGGTTGATCCTGTTGCACCTCTTACGTCACCTGTAGTAAAACCTAGTCCGTCATCAGATGTAAACGTAATTATACCGTTAGATGCGTTGTAGCTACCACCTGTGAACCCATCACCTGTCAGTCCTGTTGCACCTGTAGAACCTGTAGCTCCAGTTGCACCTTGTGGTCCTGTGGCACCAGTACTACCTGTTGCTCCTGTGTTACCTGTGACGATACCTAAAGCTAAAGCTCCAGTTCCTGAGTTGTAGGAAACTGTGGGTGAGCCTCCAGCAGATACTGTTGATACAGTAACTGAGGCTACACTTTGTCCGGCTGCTCCGGTTGCACCTGTAGAACCTGTAGCTCCGGTAGCTCCCGTTGGTCCTGTATCACCTTGCGGACCTTGAGAACCTGTAGAACCTGTAGCTCCGGTATCTCCTTGAGGACCAGTAGCTCCCTGAGGACCAGTCGGACCAGCTACTGTACTATCAGCACCTGTAGCTCCGGTAGCGCCTGTAGAACCAGTTGCCCCAGTTGGTCCTTGTGGGCCTGTGGCTCCGATTGAGCTTACCCAAGCTGAGCCTGACCATTGGTAGGTAATATCATTTGTTGTGTTGTAGAAAATGTCACCAGCTACTAGGGCTGATCCGTCGTCTCTTGTAGTTGGTTCTGATGCTTTAGGGTCTAAGAACCTTTTAGACTCTTCTTGTAGATTTGAAATGTCAGTTAAAGTAAGTGTAGTCCCACCAATTTTTAGGGAAGAACCTTGAATAGTTCCTGCGTTAATAAGATCATTAGTACCTAAGTCTAAGTCAGCAGCCATAGCATTAGGTGTACTACCGTCAATAGACAGAGTATTATCGAAGCCATCCCTTAGAGCTTCGAAGTTAAAGTTCAGTTGGGTGTTAGAAGAATACCCTGAACTTATGTTTTTAACTGTAGGTCTTTTGGCCATTCATGCTTCCTTAGTTAAGCTATAGCTTTTACAGAGACTGACGGAAGAGAAAACTGACTTGAAAACCCAGTATCATAGTATAAAGTTTCATGTAGTTTACCTCCATGAACCGCAGCATAGTTTCTGGACTGCCACTTAAACCAAAGTTGTGGTGTAGCTGCTGAAAATTGTCCTACTGTGCTGTCGTCAGAGGCTGCGTTAACTTTGAATACCCAACGTAAAATAACTTTGTCAGCGCCATATGTCCCTTGAGAACAGTTTGTTCTAGCTTTAGTTACTTCAGTAAAGGAAGAACCATCAGTCGAATAATATAGTTTCCAGAGAGTCATTGGTGTTCCGGATGTGCCTGCTACTAGAACATTAAGCTCGTAGACTATTTCTGATGTACCTGTTGGACATGTGTAAGCTGAAACTTTAGAACCTGTGCAGTCTGCGAAGCTGGTTGTTAAGTTTTGCTTGACTGTTACATTCTCAATTGTAGCTCTACCTTTTAGGCTGGTAGTGTTACAAAGAGAATGAAGTTCTTCTATTACTGATCCTGTTGTTGTACTTATAAATTCTGAGCCGTTTAATCTTAGTACCCCTGTTAAGTTAACATCCCCAGTGACATCTAAAGCGTAAGCTGGGTTGTTGTTAGCTATACCTACTTTACCTGTGTGATCTACTCTTAGTCTTTCAATTGAGTTAGTCTCTAGGATTAAAGCCCCTGTAGCTGTTTCGTTAGCCACGGATAAGTGATCGTCTGAGGCTCCTGTGAAACCTAGGTTAGCTGTTGTACCACCTGTGTCTGTGAAACTTAAAAAGTTAGTTGGTGTACCTGAGTCGGTTGCTGTTAGAGTTAGTGTTTGTCCGTTAGCTTTTGAACCTATCAAAGTATCGGAGGTAACTGATGCTCCAGATATTGTTCCACCTGTAACTGTGATATTTGAAAAGTTAGTGGAAGAAGCGAGAAGCTCACCGCTGTAGGTTGATACTTCAATGTTGTTAGTACCCGACGCAGGTGCTGAACCAAAGGTTAAGGTAGTTCCTGCGACACTGTAAGCTGACTTTTGAATGTAAACACCAGCTACATATACAAAGGTAAAGTTTTCAGAAGCTGGGGCTGTAGCTAAGGTGAAGGCTGTTGTTGACCCATTGCCTGAAAATATATCAACTGTAACTGTTGCCTGTGTACTGACTAAAGGTACCCAGGCTGTCCCTGAGTATGTGAAGGGTGTGTCGTTACTCGTGTTAAAATAAATGTCACCAGCTTGTAGTGCTGAACCATCATCTCTTGTTGTTGGTACTGATGAGCTTGGACTTAGGAAAGCTGCTGCTGTTGAACCTAACCCTGACAAACTTGATAAGTCAAAACTACTGCCACCTAAGGTTAGTGTCTGTGCAGCTATGGAGCTTACGTTTAGTAAGTCATTTGAGTTAACGTCTAAGTCTGAAGTTAGTGAGTTAGGAGTGCTACCGTCTAATGACAGGGTATTATCGAAGGCATCCCTCAAAGCTACAAAGTTAGCATTAAGCTGAGTGTTTGATGCGTACCCTGCTGTAAGAGTAGTAACGGTAGGTTTCTTAGCCATACTTAACTATTTCCTATTTCTTTAGTACTGTTTAGTTAACTTTTAGACCTAACCGTTCTGCGTCTTTGGATAGCATCTGCATAGCTTGACGATCTAAGGTAGTCTCTTTTTGTTTTTGCCTTTCGGACTTACGGTCATGTGGGTTAACCTTTTCAATCCATCCTCTTTCTAGAAGTAGTTTGGCTGCTGTAAAGGATGACCTACCACCTTCTCTCATTTCCTCAGCTATGCTTCTGATTGCTTCTGACTTAATTCTTACATCAACTTCCTCTCTCCACTTACTGTAGTATCTGCGGAGAGATGGGTTAGTTCTGATTGTATCCCAAATATCCCAAGTACCGAAGACAGCCATTGCAAATGTATACTCAGTTGGGTCATTTGACACATGATCTAAATATAATTTCTTAATACTAAGAAGGGGCTTACCTTCGGAGTTGACAATATCTTTATCTTTTAAGGTAAATAGTTGGAACTTATTGTTATCATAACTTAACTCAAGGAATAGTGATTTAATTCTTGTATGACCAACTGAGTTAATAAATGCTTCTCTTTCAAACAAAGCCATTTAGGGTTCCTTAGGATATCCTTAGTATGTCCTATGAACTAGGACTAAGGATGTAAACATATAAATGAATCAATTGTTGAGACATTATATAGTACTCTTATATTGGTGTCAATAGGGAAAGTGCAAAATATATTATTATTTTATTATTGACAAAGATTGGTATGTATGATACCCTAGTATTATACTTAGGACGTACTAAGGATAGTACTTAGTACTGTACTAGATAAATCTATAAAGGAAATATATAAAGGATTATAGTACATAGGATAGTACTAAGTATATCCTTAGGAAGGTTCCGCTTTTCTAGGGTAGCCTCATATGTCAAATATCTCTTGTAAAGCTCTAGGAGCCTCCTGTGGTGTCCTTGTCTTGTTATCTGCTGGGTTCGTAGCCTAGAAACAAGCCTTGGACGTACAGCAGCTTCCTAGGGCTTTTTGCATGTCCTAAAAAATTGTTAGAAAATGTTTTGGTGTATTGTACATATAAGAGGCACCCCCGCGCACCCCTGCCTAGGCCCAAGAATATGTTACATTATAACACATACTGACTGGTATGTTACCCCGGAAACTACATACTACCTGGTATGTTACCTCGGAAATTAGTTAGCACCCTAATTGTTGCATAGCTTATTGTAAGGGCAATGACTATTAGCATGCTATGTAATATCTAACGGATTGTTACAATGTAACACTTGTGACATTTCTGCAACACCTGTGACAAATTTGCAACAGTCCCTTTATATACATTATAATTATACACGCGAGATAGCTATGCATGAAACGCATGGCTGCTATGCAAACTTATATGGTGACAATCTGACCGGGACATCCTACCTTTGAATCATCAGAAACAAACAGAGGAAATCAGACAATGGGCAACAATCAAGAATATAACGGCTGGACGAATTACGAAACTTGGAGAGTTAATATTGAAATCTTCGATGGATTGGGGGAGGATCGTTCTACAGATCCACAGGGGCTAAGAGACTATGCCGAAACTATGGTTTTAGGTTGCGGAACTGAGCCTTTAACCCTTGCTCAAGGTTATGCTTTAGCTTTCCTTGATGCTGTAAATTGGAATGAGATTTGGCGTTCACTTCCCGAAGATAACTCCTGGGTCAACCTGTCTTAGAGTTTCTACCCAATCCCTTTTAGCTGAGAAGGAGAAGAATAGTGATTGAAGCTTATAACTGTAAACCCGGTAGCGCTTGGCATGATTGGCAGATCGAAGCCGCAAAGTGGCGGGAGGCCAATCCTAACGCTAACCCATCAGAATATGCGGCAACCTTTGCACCTGCTAACATGATTGGTAATCCTTTGGCTGCTATGGCTGCAAGGTCAAGGGCTTTCTTAGAGGGGGTCTATCAGTACGATAAGGCAAAAAATATAGGATAGCCTTAGCAACGGCCATAGCTAGCACCTGTGGCTGTTGCATAGACTACCCTAGAACCTCAACCCTAATGGATACGGATCATGTCAAACCCTATGCATAAGACTGTATACGCGACGCAAGCAACTAAGGTCAAAGGGCAGAAGCTTTACGCTGTCACCTGCTACGATACGGAGGACCACTCAAAGCTAGGTACGTTCACCTTCAACGCTAAGGCTAAGGCTGAGGCATGGCGGTCGTGGTTCCTCACCTTCGAGGATTTGCCCAAGGCACAGCCAACGCAACAGGCAGAAGGGTGAACCCATGGATATCATAGATGTAATCTCTTGGGCCATATGCATAGCATTCTTCGCAGGTGCTATAGCCTTCGCAGCAGCTTGGACGCATGTCCTAATCCAACTGCCTACATGGTACGAGGAAACCCTAAGGAAAGAGGAAAGGCAGAAACGTCCGAGTAATGAGATACAGAGACAGAAAGGTGCTGTAGACAATGAGACAGAGTGAATGTGCTGAGTGCTATGGTTCCGGTGTGCTGGAGGTTGAAACTCCTGTGTCTGACTGGAACCATGGCGGGTACATCAAGAGCCGCATAGTTGAATGCTATGACTGTGACGGCACAGGCTTGAACGAAGTAGACCCAGAAGAAGGAGTGTAAGGCTATGAGCATAGGCAACATGAGCATCCATGGTGTGTCATCCATCAAACTGAAATCCGTAAGCTCAGAAAAGGATGCAACGTGGAGAGACCTACAGATCGTTACCGACAAGGGTCACATGTTTACCCTGACCTTGTTCGCAGATGCAGCAGACAACCTAAGGATAAACCTACAGGAGGCAGGAGACTGATGCCAAACTTTCAAAACATTGTGTATCACTTACAAGGTAGCGATTGGGTACGACCTAAGCAAAGGTCGTGGTCAGTCTTTATCAACAGACCTGAAAAGAAGAAAAGTAAGAAGAGGTACGCCTACTTAGGTAGTCTGAGCCACAGCCACAACTTTCTAGATGATGCAGACAAACCTTTAGACAAGGTAGCCGAAGGGTTCTACGAAAATAACCACAAGGCAGGAAGGCAATTCAGCTTCGAAGTTATCGACAATGAGTGCCACTGGATGTTACACTATCCGAACGTCAACAGGACTATCACAGGCATAATCCGAAAGGGTCAAGCAACAGGTAGAGGAGTTAAATCACATGGGTAAAGCAATCGAAACACTAGCATATCTAATCCAAAAGAAAGGTGGAGACATGTCTATAACAAGAGGCAAGGAAAGTGTGACTTGGGCTATTGCAGTCACCTACCCTAAGCAAGGTGGGTACACATGGTGGACCGAAGGTTTACCGGGAGACACCTTAGACAAGTTAGCTAACAGGGTCAACGGGAGGTTCAACCGATGAACCAACCCAGAAAAGCTAGGTTTGTCTTAGTCAAAGGGTTAGACAAGGATGTAGTCTATAAGTTTGAATCTAAAGAACATAGGGACAAGTGGGTAGCTGAGAACCTGTGGGCTATCGAAGGTTCATATCAAAACCTAACAGCTAGGCAGGTGGACAGAGCCTTAGCTGTCAACAAAGACACGATCTACAGAGCACTACAGGAGAACCCCAATGACTAACACCTATCAAGGTATACAGATACACCTAATGCACAAGCATTCTAAGGTGCCAACCAAAGGATCATCTCAGGCTGCGGGCTATGACCTGTATGCTAGTCAGTCTCTTGTGCTGTTCCCTAGCGAGACAGGCGTAGTAGGTTGTGGTTTCCAGATGAGGATGCCAGAAGACATGTGTGCTATGGTCTGTAGTAGGTCAGGCTTAGCAGCTAAGAAAGGTGTCTTCGTAAGCAACGCCCCAGGTATCTTAGACGCTGACTACAGGGGAGAGATTAAAGTTATCCTACATAACTTAGGTCGCTCACCTTTTAGTGTCAAACCCGGAGACAGGATAGCTCAGATGGTATTCAACAAAGTAGAGAGGACTAGCCTTAACATTGTAGATACCTTCGTATCCGATGACACAGATAGAGGCACAGGAGGATTAGGCTCTACAGGAGGTACATCCTAATGCCCAAAGAATATAACAGTATCAAAGAGGTAGAGGCAGACCTTCAAAATTGGTTTAACTACAGGGACCACCTCATACAGAACAAGAAGGAGTTCGAACCTAAGTACTGGGAGTGGGCTATGCAGGAAAGCACAACTAAGATTACCTACCTCCATGCAACTAGGAACCAATGGATAGATGCAGGTCAGTTATGAATACCGATCTACTATCTACAGTTGTATTCCTAGCCTGTCTAATTAGATTTGATTTAATCATTGTGGTTATCCACAGATTTATTTCACTTCTAACCCTTGACAGAGGTTGACCAAGACCCCATTCTTATAACCATACTAAGGATATCCTAAGTAATATAACTACTATATAACATATGATAGTTATATACTAAGGATATCCTAAGGAAGGAACCTAAATGCTTCAGCTAATCCACAAGCCATGTCCTTACCCAGGTTGCGGGTCAAGCGATGCCTTCAGCTTTCATACAGAAAAAGGGATAGGGAATTGTCACTCCTGTGGTAATGGTTACCCAAAGAAAGGGATTGAATATGAGGATCACTTCCTTGTAGACTACCCTACGAAATACAAAACGAAGGATACTCAAAGCATCTTCCGTCAACAGACAACTGAAGGAACTGACTACATGCAGCAACAAGCAAACGTCTTCAGCATCAATACCACTAAGGCTTACAAGGCTGACAGAGGTATCACTGAGGCTACCATGAAGGCTTACGATGTGGAGACTTCAGTTAACTCTGAGGGTGTCAGTGTCGAACAGTTCTACCCTTACCCCGGTGGAGGTAGAAAGATTAGGACACTACCTAAATCCTTTAAGGCTGACAGAGGTTTTAAGTCAGATGAACTATTCGGAATGGATAAGTTCAACGCAGGATCAGCTAAGGCTTGCACGATAACTGAAGGTGAGGTTGATGCTATGTCAGCCTTCCAGATGCTAGGTTCTAAGTACCCAGTTGTGTCACTTCCTTCAGCTAACCCAAGTCGTAGGCTGTTTGAGAAGTGTAAGGATTGGTTGGCATCCTTCGATAAAATCTATGTGTCCTTCGACAGTGACGGTAAGAGTGATGCAGTAGCAGCTAAGCTGTGTGCCTTATTCCCTAACCGTATCTTTCGTGTGTCACATGACAAGTATAAGGACGCCAATGAGTTCTTACAGGATGGAGCTGAGTACGACTACAGGAACGCTTGGTGGAACGCCAACAAGTACACACCTGAGAACGTATTCAATACCACTGACCAGTTCCTTAGTATCTACAACGAAGGGGAAGACAGTAAGTACCTGCCTACAGGCATTGAGGCTTTGGATCAGACCATCTTGGGGCTAATGCAGGGTCACTTCACTATCTTTCAGGCACCTGAGGGCATAGGTAAGACGGAGTTCATGCGGTTCTTGGAGTACAACATCCTACTGAACCACACAGATGTACCTATCGCTATCTGGCACAACGAAGAGAGCAAGCGTCGGTCCTTACTAGGCTTAGTATCCTATGACTTAGGTTTGAACCTAACTAGGAAGGACTTAGTTGAGGCTCACGCTATGGATAAGGAGGTAGAGGGCAGCATCACGTCACTAACTAAGAATGGGATGCTATACCAGTTCACTATGGGTGTAGACGATGATCCTATGGAGCTACTAGACAGGATTAGGTTCTTCGCTACAGCCTGTGAATGTAAGTACATCTTCTTCGAACCTATCCAAGACTTAGGTTATTCCAAGCACGGTGATGGTACGCTTGAACAGTTCCTGTCTGAGCTATCAACTAAGTTAGCTAGGCTGGCTACCGAACTGAACGTAGGGATCGTAACGATTGCCCACGAGAATGACGAAGGTCAGATTAGAGACTGCCGTATGATTGGTAAGAGAGCCTCAGTGGTTGTCAAACTGTCTAGGGATAAGTTCGCTGAGTCAGACACTGAGCGCAACACAACCACCCTGACTGTCATTAAGAACCGACCGGCAGGCACTACAGGTTTCGGAGGTCAGTTGCTATTCGATCCAGATAGCTTTACCCTGTCTGAGACATACCCTTCATCCTTTGAGGCATAAGAATATGGCTAAGGTCGTAGCTATGGACATAGAAACAGACGACCTAAATGCTACCTGTATCTGGTGCATCTGCACTGAGGACGTTAACACAGGTGAGCAGGATCAGTTTACCTACGTTGACAGGTCAGAGGCTGAAAAGCTGAGGTTCATTGATTACTGTGCAACTGTGGATCGTTTCGTATTCCACAACGGCATTCAGTTTGATGTACCTGTAGTCAACAAACTACTTGGTCCTGTCATACCTGAGGCTAAGGTGTTAGACACTCTGGTAGTTAGTAGGTTCTTGAACTACGAGAACGAACCAATCAAAGGTGTCAAAGGTAGGCACAGCCTAGAGTACTGGGGCAGGAGACTAGGGCTACACAAAGGCAACTTCAAAGACTTCTCAGACCTAAGCCACGAGATGCTAGACTACTGTAGGAATGACGTAGACATAACCGTTAGGCTCTACAAGAAGTTCCTGCCTGAGTTAAATGCCCCAGGCTTAGACACAGAACACAGTATCCAAAGGCTGTGTCAGAAGATGCACGAGAATGGTTTCGACTTCAACAAGGACGAAGCTGTCGTGTGTCTGTCTGAAGTTCAATCTCGTATGGCTAACCTTGAAGCTAAGTTTCAAGTGGACTTCCCACCTAAACTTGAGGTAGTCAACGAACTAAAAGATAGGAGAAAGAAAGATGGTACGTCTGTCGCTTCTGTGCTTAAGGCTAGAGGTAGCTATCCTAAAACTGAGGTTAAGGATGAGAAACTTCTTTGTTACGATTGGGTCAAGTTTAAGCCGAGCAGTCCGAAAGATAGGATAGAACGTCTTTGGGAAGCTGGTTGGGAACCTACTGACAAAACCAAAGGACACATCTTGTACCTTAGGGATGGACAAGACATACCTGAGAAGGGGGAAAGGTTCAGAAGGTACGGTTGGATGTGTAACGAAACAAACTTAGCTACCCTACCTAGTACTGCACCTGAGGGAGCTAAGGGGCTTGCTGAGTGGCTTACTTTGGAAGGACGTAGGTCTTCCCTAGAAGAGTGGATAGGCTGCGAGGCTAGAACTAATGACGGCAGGATACACGGAAGGTTCCAACACATAGGTGCATGGACTGGACGTATGGCTCACTCAGCCCCCAACCAAGCCAACATCCCGGCTATGTTCCACGGGGAACCTAAGTCAGTTGTTGACCAAGTGAAGGACACATACGATGGCAGACTACGATCCCTTTTTAGGGTGCCTAGTGATTGTTATCTTGTTGGTACTGATGCTGAGGGCATCCAACTCAGGGTTCTTGCTCATCTAATGAACTCAGAGGAGTATGTTGAGGCTATCGTATCAGGTAAGAAGGAGGACGAAACTGACATCCACAACGTAAACCGCAAAGCCTTAGGTATGAGCCACATAACTAGAGACATGGCTAAGACCTTCATCTATGCGTTCCTCCTTGGGGCAGGCGTAGGTAAGATAGCTGAGATACTTAAGGTCAATACCAGAGAAGCTGGACAGGCAGTGGAGAACTTCACTCAGTCTATCTCAGGCTTAGCTGAACTTAAGAATGAACTTGTCCCTAAGGCAGCAGCCAAAGGATACTTCATTGGACTAGATGGAAGGAAAGTTAAGACACCATCTCAGCATAAGACCCTAGCTGGTATGCTGCAAAATGGTGAGGCAGTTGCGATGAAACACTCAGCACTGCTGTGGACTAAGCAGCTAGATAACAGAGGCATAGACTACAAGTTAGTGACATGGCCTCACGATGAATGGCAAACGGAGGTAAGAGGTGACAGACAAACAGCCGAAACAGTTGGACTTGTTCAGAGACTTTCGATCAAAACAACGGGAGATGAACTCAAAGTCTTCTGTCCTCTTGCAGGAAGCAGTGAAATCGGAAGAAACTGGGGAGAAACACACTGAGCCTCTTGACACAGACGAACAAACCTGATAAGACTTCCAATCTTAAACCAAACCTTACAAAGGAGACCCTACAGATGGGTAAGATTAACAACCCTGGTATCATTGAAGCTGAAATCTCATGGGCCAAACTCTTTGAGTTCAATAAGGACACTAAGTACAAACCTGAGGGTGAGTACTCTTGTGTAGCTACGTTCTCAGAGGATCAGAAGAAGAAACTGTTGGACACTAAGGTTCCAGATAGTCGGATTAAAGACTTGGGCAATGGATCGTATGAGATTAAGTTCAAACGCCCTCACACTAAGGTTAACTGGGAGGGGTGGGTTCCTCAGCCTCTTGTATTCGACCATAAGGCTGCTGAGATCAGAATGAAAGCCGAAGAAAGTTCTGAGCTTAGTCAGTACATCCAGCCTTGGAACCCCCAAGATGATGGGCTAATCGGTAATGGTACTAAGGCTAAGATTAAGTACCATGTGTATAAGGGAGACAATTCCATGTACGAGAGCATCACACTGGAAGCTGTAGGTGTGTTGGACCTAGTGTCTTACAACGCTGAAGGTGGTTCTAGCTCAGGCATTAGTTTCTAGGGTGCCTAACCTGTGTAGGAGGTAACTAAAATTAGGCTCAAGCCTACACCTTGGGTCTATTTTGTAACAGAAAGATAGTTAGATGACAGACTATGTAAAACTGCTAACTGAATTTGAAGATTGTTGGAACGTAATCTCTGAACTAGAAGACCTATCTGAATTGGCTGATGGTTTAGGTGAGAATTTTGCAGCAGCTAAACTAGACAGGATCATTAAAGACTATGACATTTCCTTCGACCTTCTCTTCAGAAAACTAGAGGAACACTTCTCAGCTTTAGATGACGGACCTCTTCCAGAAACATACAGTGATGAGGAGGCCAGTTATGACTCAGAAGGAAATAACAACTTTAGTCGGTGATATCTACTCAGTTGTAAAAGGCAAGGGTGGTTGGCATAGTTACATCGCTAGTATGCTAGGCAAGGAGATAACTGAGCTTTCTAACTCTAGGTTTTCTAAACCTGAGGCTTACCGCTCTAGGTTGTCTATGTCAGGTATTGGCGCACCGTGTAAGAGGAAACTTTGGTACAAGATTAACGAACCAAGGGAAGCCACCGGCAACAAAGGTAGTGACCTGCTTAAGTTCTTCTTTGGTGACATAATTGAATCTCTAATCCTTAACTTAGCTAAGGCTGCTGGACACACTGTAACAGGTGAGCAAAGCAAGATGGAACTGTACGGGATTAGGGGACATAGGGATGCTGTCATTGATGGTATGACTATCGACGTTAAGTCAGCTTCTCCCTTTTCCTTCCAGAAGTTTAAGAAGGGACAGCTAAGGGAACAAGATAGCTTTGGTTACATCTCTCAGCTTTCTTCCTATGTAGCAGCAGCTAAGGATGACCCAGAAGTTACAGACAAAACTAAGGGTGCCTTCCTAGTTGTTGATAAAGTCTCAGGTGAAATCCTGTTAGACATACATGACTTCAGTAAGGACATTGAGAACAAGCCTAAGGAGATTGAGGACATCAAAGCTATGGTGGCTGATCCATCCCCTCCAGGTCGCCTTGATCCTGTGCCTCAGTACAGAGACAGTGCCAACCTGAAGCTGTGTTCTACCTGTAACTACTGTGAGTTCAAGAAGGTATGCTGGCCTGAGCTTAGGTCGTTTGTATACGCTTCAGGTCTTCAGCATTTGGTCAAAGTGGAACAAGAGCCTAGAGTTCCTGAGTATCTTCCTAATGACCTACAGTTTTAGACCTAAGAGAAGACGTAAGCCTACCAACAAGAAAAGCCTAGGTAAGTTTAGGTCAGGTCTTGAGGCTTACAATGCAGCCTTCCTGAGTAACAAGAGGATCGACTACCAGTATGAGTCAGTGAGGATAGAGTGGGTTATCTCACATAAGTACCTTCCTGACTTCATACTTCCTAATGGTATTGTAATTGAAACCAAAGGTAGGTTTGTGTCAGCAGACAGGAGGAAGCATCTTCAGATTAAGAAGCAGCACCCTGAGATAGACATTAGATTTGTCTTCAGCAACAGCAAGGCTAAGCTGTACAAAGGTAGTAAGTCTACCTACGCTGATTGGTGTATCAAGAACGACTTTAAGTTCGATGACAAACTCATACCAGCAGCTTGGCTAAAGGAGGAGACTAATGAAGCATCTCTTAATTCACTGGGTTGTAGACGGCCCATACGTAAACCCTGACAAAGAAGAAGGTGGGTATATAAACCTCTGTAGAATTGAGGATTCATCTACCAGAATTGCAGATGTTGAGGTTCATTACGAAACGTATAGTGATGCACTCGAACCTGTCACTTATTTTACAAAGAACATTGAACCTTTGGACCTTATTTGTTTGGACCCTGACGACCTTATGAAAACTATTGAGGACGAAGAGGATGAGACATGACATAGCTGAGCTTGCTAGAGTACTTAGTTTAAGCTACAGTTTAGAAGACATAACAGAGATATCTGATATCGAAGAAGAAGCAATCGTTAGGCTCCTAATCTTTGAAGGGTTGATCGACTTGGAGGATTACTTCAGTGACAACGACTACCTAAACGAAGAGGAGGATAGCTAAATGCCTTATGCTAATCCTGAGGATGCAAAAGCCTACGACAAAGCCTACTATGAAAAGAACAAGGAGAGGTTTAGAGTCAAGAGCAAAGCCTACAGAGAAAAGAACAAGGAGAAGATTAGCGTCAAGAAAAAAGCCTACAGAGAAAAGAATAGGGATAAGATCAGAGCCAGCGAATTAAAAAGAAATTTTGGCATAACTTTACATGAGTACAGCCTTATGTTTACTGAGCAAAAAGGTAAGTGTGCTTGCTGCGGTATCCACCAAAATGAGTTAACTAGAAACTTAGCTGTTGACCACGACCACGATACTGGGTTAATAAGAGGCTTGCTTTGTTCTAACTGCAATACGAGTATCGGAAAATTAGGCGATAACATTGAAGGTCTTATGAAGGCTTTAAACTATCTTGAGAAACATGAACTAACAAGGGAAAGAAAAACAAATGAGCATGTCGTACAAGTCAAACCTAAACCCAATGTTCAGGTCAAAGTTCAGCGAGGACATCTTCAATCACAAGTACCGGCATGAAGGCTGTGAGACTTGGGAAGCCCTAGCTAAGACCCTAGTGGCTGACGTATGTGGTGACCTAATGACTAGGGATGAATGTACTGACCTAGCTAAGGCTATCACTGACATGAAGTTCATTCCAGGTGGTAGGTATCTGTACTACGCAGGAAGACAGAATAAGTTCTTCAATAATTGTTACCTACTTAAGGCAGAAGAAGACAGCAGACAGGACTGGGCTAACCTAAGCTGGAAGGCTGAGTCATGCCTTATGACAGGTGGTGGTATTGGTGTAGACTACAGTGTGTACCGACATGAAGGCGCACCCATCCAGCGTACAGGGGGTCAGGCTTCTGGTCCTATCCCTAAGATTCAGATGATTAACGAAATCGGTCGTAGGGTCATGCAAGGTGGTAGCCGCAGGTCAGCTATCTATGCTTCCCTCAATTGGAAACACCAAGACGTAGGTAAATTCCTAAGCTCTAAAGACTGGGCTAGTATGCCAGTAGGTAACACAGGTAAGTCTCTGTGGGACATTAAGCAGGACGACTTCAACTTCCCTGCACCTATGGACATGACTAACATTAGTGTCAACTACGATACTGAGTGGCTGTTGAACTACTACGAAACAGGGCAAGTAGGTAAGGTCTTTGAGGAGAACGTACTACAGGCTATGAAGACTGCTGAGCCTGGGTTTAGCTTCAACTTCTTTGACAAGGAAAACGAAACCCTACGGAACGCCTGCACTGAAGTTACCTCAGAAGATGACAGTGATGTATGTAACTTAGGTTCCCTTAACTTTGGTAGGATCGAAAGCCTATCTGAGTTGTCTGACCTAGTTGAACTATCTACTAAGTTCCTCATTTGTGGCACACTCAAAGCCCACCTACCGTATGAGAAGGTACATGAAACACGAGAAAAAAACAGACGACTGGGCCTTGGTTTTATGGGGGTACATGAATGGCTCATCAAGAGAAACTACAAGTATGAGGTTACGCAGGAGCTTCATTCTTGGTTGTCAGTCTACAAGGGAGTCAGTGACAAAGTATCTAAGGAGTTTGCTGAGGAGCTATCTGTATCTACTCCCGTGGCTAACAGGGCTATTGCTCCAACTGGTAGTATTGGTATTCTTGCTGGTACATCGACCGGCGTAGAGCCTATCTTTGCTGTGGCCTACAAGCGTAGATACCTCAAAGGAACTAACCGTTGGGTCTATCAGTACGTTGTTGACTCAGCAGCACAGGAACTCATTGACCTGTACGGAGCCAAGCCTGAGAGTGTTGAGTCAGCCCTTGACTTAGCCTCTGACTACGAACGTCGTATGAGCTTCCAAGCTGACGTTCAGGACTACGTTGATATGAGTATCTCCTCAACAATTAACCTTCCTGCTTGGGGTAGTAAGCTCAACAACGAAGACACAGTGCCTGAGTTTTCTAAGACCCTAGCTAAGTATGCAGGTAGGCTGAGAGGGTTTACTTGTTATCCTGACGGTAGTAGGGGTGGACAGCCGCTAACATCTGTGCCATACACTGAAGCCGTTGAGAAACTTGGTGAGGAGTTTGACGAACATGTTGAGACACACGATATCTGTGACATCTCAGGATCAGGAGGAAGCTGTGGCGTCTAAGATGTGGGACGAGTACCCAGACTCAATCGAACTAAGGGGTGACAGTGTGGTCGATGTTGTTAACAAGCCTCCGCACTACAACACAGGTGAGATTGAGTGTATCGAATACCTCAAAGATAACCTACCTGAGCAAGCCTTCCTTGGTTACCTCGAAGGGAATACAAAGAAGTATCTCCATCGTTGGCGGTACAAAGGTAAGGCTTCGCAAGACTTGGAGAAGGCTAAGTGGTATCTTAGCTACCTTCAGCTTGAAGCAGCAAAAGGAGAAACCAAATGATTAACTTCAGTGTCAACATCTCTGAAGATCAGAAGGATCAGATTGTAGTCGAGACCCTCATCGAGGACTACTTCGTGCTTAGTGAGTACGCTGAAGACCTGAGGGTTAAGGATGCAATTGCGACTATTCTCTCCTCTTACTACATGACTGAGAAAGGGTTCGAAAAAGTTCTAGCCGAAAGAGCAGAAGAAACTAAGGAAAAGAAATCTACCAAAGAGAAGGATAAGAAATCTTCCTACTACATTGACCCGCTACAAGGTTACAAGTGGGGTTTCCCTAAGCCTATCTCACAAGAGAATATCCTTGGTGACACTATGAAGTGGCTAACTGACAACGGCTATCCTAAAGAAATTATGGATGGCTTTGGTAAGCACTTTAAGTTTACTATCTGGTCAGAGAAACCAAAAGAAAAATAGTAGCTTCGTAGGTACGCAGCGAAGAATGTCTCCGTAGCTCAGCAGGATAGAGCAACAGCCTTCTAAGCTGTGGGTCGTAGGTTCGAATCCTACCGGGGACGCCAAATATCTATAAGGGGCCTAAGACTATGATTAAGTATGAAGTAGAAGTAGACAGTGATGGTTCTAGGTACTGGTATCTAAATGGACAGTATCACAGAGAAGATGGCCCTGCTCTGGAGTTATATGATGGTTCTAGATATTGGTATCTAAATGGAAAGCGACACAGAGATGATGGTCCTGCTCTGGAGTTAGATGATGGCACTAAATACTGGTATCTAAATGGAAAGCTACACAGAGAAGATGGCCCAGCTATTGAGGAAAGTAGTGGTTCTAGGTACTGGTTCCTAAATGGACAGAGACACAGAGAAGATGGTCCTGCTATTGAGTGGTGTGAAGGTTCTAAATTCTGGTTCCTAAATGGACAGAAACATAGAGAAGACGGTCCAGCTATGGAGTTATATGGTGGCACTAAATACTGGTATCTAAATGGAATGGTACTGCCAGAAGCGGAGCATAAACTTAGGACTATGGCAAACCACCAGCAACAGACAGACCTTGTTGAATACATTGATGGCTTATCTAAAGGTGCTGAGTTAGCTAAGGAAGAAATGAAACAAAAGATTGAAGAGAAATTACAGCTATGGGAAGGTGAAGGGTTTGTAGATAAGGCTGTAGCTGCTAGTGTTATCTATAATCTGATTACAGAAAAAGGAGTGTAATTGAATGTCTGAAGTAGAATTAGCTGGCTACACAAAGGCAACCAAAGGAATTGACGTAGGTGAGGACTTCACTGACTTGATTGCTTACTATGCTAGAGTGTCTAACCCTACGTCTCAAATCTCAGGGCTTAAGAACTCAAAGCTAATTCACTACCTGATTAACCACAAACACTGGTCCCCTTTCGAGATGGTTAATGTGTGTCTAGATATCACAACTACTAGGGACATAGCCAGACAACTGCTTAGGCATAAGTCCTTCACTGGGTTCCAGGAGTTCTCTCAGAGGTACGCAGCTACTGAGACTAACTCAGACAGAAGAGAGACTAGGTTACAGGATACGGTCAACAGACAGAACTCCTTGCCTAATACAGACGCAGCTACTGAAATCTGGTGGAAGGCATCTCAGGATAAAGTCATTGACCAGTGCTTCAGCTTGTACGACGAAGCATTGAAGAAGGGTATAGCTAAGGAGCAGGCTAGAGCATTACTCCCTGAGGGTTTAACTAGAACTAGGTTGTTTGCTAATGCAAGTCTTAGGTCATGGATTCACTACATTGAACTGAGGACTCACGAGTCAACTCAGAAGGAGCACAGGCGATTAGCTAGGGCGTGTGCCTTTGAGATAGCTAAGGTGTTCCCAGATATAACTGAGTTCGTTCAACCTGAGGTATCTAAACCTTAGAGACTACCTAAAAAGAAAAGGGGAGGACCAATCCAATGGCTCTCCCCTTAGTCTTACCTACTTCTTCATAGGTTTCTTCTTCTTCTTCTTGTCTTCTTTCTTTTTCTTGGTAGCATTCTTGTAGGGCATTGCACCCTTAGCTTTGGAATACGTCATAGTTATTTCTCCTTTTTACATTGACATTGTTTGTCGTTACATTTGCATTCAGTATTCATAGTTATTTCCTCACCACTTTACCTTGTCAGCCCAGTATGCAGCAGACATCTTACCCTTCTTGATATTCTTAGCGTGTCTAGCTTTGAAGGACTTCTTCCTGGCTTTGTCCTTAGCTGACTTAGGACTTTTACCTGCACCTGATACACCTTGTTGACCAAACCTAATGATCTTCTCTTTGCCATTAGCACATGCCTTAACTACATGAGACTTAGTAGCATGACCTGAGGTGCGCTTAGGTTTGTTGCACTTCATTTTAGATTTGTCTAGTTGTTTAGCCATAGACTTTACCTCGCGTTCTTAACCATAGACGCACCAAAGTACATACCTATGATAGCCCCAAGTAGGTGGGTATCTAAGGGTGTGATGACCAAACCACTTAGTGCCTGCCATGTAGTCTCCTCAGTCCCCTCAGTAAAGAACAAGAAGCCTGGACGCCACTCAGTGTAACCTACTGTGACAGGTATCTCAGGCCAGAAGACAGCTACAACCTTAGGCCAGACTATGATAGCACCTACAGCGGACAGAGCTATGATCCTACGAGTAACTTGGAACCCCTTGTTCTCGTATCTCCTAGCTAGGTCTGTAGCTTCTGACTGTGCAGATAGTCCTTCGATGGCCCTATTGAAGGCATCTTGTTTGGACTTAGCTGCTTGGCCCCAGAGCGTCATAACTCCTGACAACAACCCTGAGCCTAGCATGGTGATTAGTTCTAATGGTAAGCCACCCATGGTCTACTCCTTACCTAGTACGAAGATTGGATATACTGTCACCAACTCTGCGGACCATATTAGAAATAGACTGACCAGCAAATTCAGACATATCCGCCTGAACTGCTTTTAAAGCCTCTGGGCTGATGTCTTCCATACCGTCGATTCTTCTTATACCATTTTTAATAAGTCTTCCGCTTGGGTATCTTGTTATATTTACCTCGTCATTTTGGTTTCCACCAAGGATAGCTATACCCGCACTAGTAGAATCAACAAAGAAACCTACATGATATCCACTAGTCCTTGGGTTTTGAATAATCACAAGATCACCAGCTTTTGCCTCGTCTAATGCTACTCCTTTACCTAGTTTTGCGTACTTAGCTGCCCTAAGAGCATTATATTTACTACCCCCAGGAACATCAAAGCCTAGATTAGTCAACACATGTCCAACAAAGGCAGCACACCAAGCATTACTGTCTTTTCTTATGTCACTGAAGGGGTTAACCTTTCCTTTCACAAAACCATTAACCATTCCAGCAATAGCTTTCTGATGTTCAGGGTTGTCCTCGTCTAAGCCCAGTAAGTCTCCTGCTTTATATATAAACTCAAGGGGGTTTTTGTTGGCAAGCTCAATAGCTTTATCGATTTTTTCTTTATACTCAGCCGCTTCAGCAGGTGATCCGGTAACAAGATTCCCTACAGTTTTACCTAAACTTCTTAACCAATTTACGGAAGGCACTGAAGACTCTACCAAAGAAAGTGTCTCTTTATTTAAACCTTGGTTTGCCGTGTTTCTTTCTTCAAGCCTAACTTGAGCATCAGCAATTCTTTGCTCTGAAGGTGTCAACTGGTTTGCTTCAGCCATCCCTTGTTCTGTTGGTCTAGTAGGAGGTAACCTCATAGGTTCGTCAATACTAAGCCCCTCAGGTCTACGAGGAATGACACCACTCTGCATAAGTTTCTCAGCTACTGACTGAGCTTCTTCGTCTGACCCTAGACCTAAGGCAGACCTAATTGAAGATACAACACCACTTAGCATACCGCTTTCAGTAACCTCAGCGCCTACCTCAGGGCGTATGAACGGACGACCCTGTGAGTCTAGGCCGGTACCAGAAGAAGGTTCAACTACCGTTTCAGTCCCCTCTTTAAACCCTTCATGTTTTTGCATAGCGTCTAACATAGTAGCTCTTTGGTCACCGCTAAGGTCACTAAGTTTTGTACTGTCAGAAACCCCTAAAGCATCTGTAACTCTTTTAATGTAGAGAGCTGTGTCGTTCTCCTTAGGAGGGGCATACCTAGAAATAGCTTCGGAGATTGTTTTGTCTCTGTAGTTTTTACCTTCGAACAGAAGAGATTGCATGGCCTCCCTTCCTTCTTCGTAGGTCTTAAACACAGCATACCTTCCGTCATCACCAACAGCACCTTTAGACGTTGCAAAACCCCCTGCTTCTAAGTTACCTGGGTTGTTATTTCTCCAGCTACGAACACCTTCACGTTTGACTACAGTTCCATCAGCCTTAGTTACAGTCGTAAAGCCAGCCCCACCTTCAGTAACTGAGGATATGCCTGAGGTAGCCCCAGCAGGTTGTACTATAGCAGGAGGAGGTGCTTGGTCCATAGTCTGTCCTGATCCTTGGTTAAGGCTTAAGTCAGAGATACCTTTGTCTAGAGCAGCAATGGCATCCCTTCTTTTTACTGCACTACCTAAACTCCTAATACCACTCTTCGCTATAATGTTTAAGGGGTTTCCTACATCACTTGAAATCCTACCTCCGCTACTTAGGTAGAATTTTTTAAACCCATCTTTAGCTGCCTCTGATAAGTTATTGTTGTACTCATCTCTTAGGGTAGCTTGGAAGGCACCTAGGTCTTTTTGCATTACCTCCGTAAAGCCGCCGCCTTCCTTAGCAAAACCAGTTTCGTTCAGTACATAGGTTTTTGTACTCTCATCAAACTTAACGTGCTTACCTAAGTCACTACCTTCGATACTTTGAAGGTTAAGGGTCTGCCTTAGTTTTTCTAGTTGGAGTCCTTCACTATAACCACCCATCAACCTAGCACCTAAGTCTGGGTCGTTAGCTGCGTAGGCTTTCAAAGTTGCCATCATTTTAGGGTTTGTTATGTTAGCTGCGATAAACTCAGGGGACAGGAAGTTTTCTTGGTTATCTGAGTGCAGTACAGCAGCTATTGTCGAGGCCATATTCCGAAACGGTTCATGGTTCTCTCTGTTATTCATTGCTTTCGGATCAAAAACTTTAGTGTAATTAGCACTTCCTTTGATGTTATCGACTGCTTCTTTAGGGGTCAGACCTGAGACCTTGGCTTTAATCTTTGGGTCAATAGTAAAAGGACCTGGAGGACCGCCTGAACCGGGAGGACCACCTAAACCTGGAGTACTACCTAAACCTGGAGTACTACCTAAACTAAAGGCAAACATACTAGAACTATCTTTAGAGATATCTAAGTTTACCTTGCCCAGCGCCTTAACTACGTCACCAAATTTACTACCCCTAAATGCCTGGAGAGTTTGTGGATCACCTCTAATGACACTTAAAACAGTGATTGCCTTTTTTACATCGTCCATGTCAGTAGACTTACCAACAGCGTCGGCTAGGTGCTGAATCATAGTTTCTTGAAGAACTTTACTGGAGGTAGCGTTTTCAAGTGCTTCGTACATTGCTTTGATTTTATCAGTTTTGTCAGTAAACACTTGCCATTGTGCGTCACCATCCGTACCTGTAAGTCCAGGGGGTCTTGACAGAGAAGAAAGTACTTGAGTAAACTGCGCCTTACTATTTGCAATATCCTGCGCTGTAACGGTTTGACCCTTTCTTACTGCGATTTCAAAAGCCCCTAAGCTTATTGCTGTAAAGTTGTCTAGAACAGTGTCGTAGGCTTCTCTAGGACTTGGCTGACCATCTGCCTTTTGGTTCCATTTCAAAGTAGCGTTAGCTTGTGATATATCAACTGTAAGGGCAGCAGCTTTTACTACAGCATCTTGATTGAGTGACCAATTAACCCTCTCTTGAAACGTAGCCTGTGGTGCAAGTACTGCATAACTAGCTGTTATGTTATTTTGGACACCGGGACTTTGTAGCATTGTATCCCTGTAAGCAGCTTCTTCATCTTTGCCGTAGAGATTATAATTCTTACCTGTTTTTTGCTGGTATACACGTTGGTAGTCTTGGTCAAAGGCAATACCTACCTCTGCAAAGTTAGTCCCTATTTGTCTTTCAGCCATACGAGCAGCATTTTCACCCTGTGTTTCTCTAATCTGTTGGACCTTATCCATCTCTTCTGAGAAACGAGCCAAGTTAGGGTCAGGCTTATTGCTTCCTCCAGACCTATTCTTATACCTTTGGTCCTGAGCGTACAGAGCCACACCCTGAGTAGCTAGGTTCAAACCAGCAGTAACTGCATCAGCACCTGAGGTTCTAACAGGAGCTACAGGACTAACAACTGCACTTGCACCTGCTGCTTCGATACCCATACCTGCTTGTGGGTTATAAAAAGGACCAGCCATTAGTTATTCTCCTCAGGGTAAAGTATGCCTTCTGCTGCTATTACAGCGTAGGATTTTTCTTGTTTAAGTAGTTTCTGTGCCATTTTAGGCCAATCATTTTCTAGTCTTGTCATTGCTGACTTTCGAAGGGATACTTGATCGCTCCAAGCAAAGCCTGACAAAGCTATCTTGTCTGAAATTTCGTTTAACATCTCAAAGCCTCTATCCCTGTCACTGCCACCTGCGTCAATTAACTTGTAGGCTAGTTCAGAGTAGTTGTTTATTTCTTTTCTGAACGAAGTTAGTTGTCTTTTGCTGTTGTTTGCTTGGCCTCTTCTGTTGTAGATTTCTTGTACCTTCAACGGAGTAAAACCTAATCCTGAGATTAAGGCCTCATTAATACCCATCGTATCTCCAACAGCTAAACCACTTTTACCTCTGTATATACCGTTGTTTACAATACCGATAGCTTTAGCATAGTTATTCAATGCTGACGGTTGACGAATAACTTTAATTAAGTCTTCAGTCATAGCTACAGTGTGTCCGTTAGCTAAGTTATCCATAGCATTGAAAGCTGCTACAAGAATGTTATAAGAAATCTCACCTGATGGACCACCTAAAGTTTGTAATGACCCTTCTTCTGTCACCTTTTTGTAGGTATCTACGAAGGCACCAATAGGAGCAAGCCTCTGCCCAACACCTACTGCGCCACCAACATCACCAACCAGATGCTGAGACAAACCGTCAATAACGCCGTACTTAAGCCCTGAATACAAACTACTGTCAGGTTCAATTCCTAGCTTCTCACCTATGTAGTCAGCCGAACTGGCAAGGCCAAAGCCTGAGAGACCGTACATAGGTCCAAGTATGGCGAATAGCCTTAGTCTTTCACCTTCAGATAGACCTCTGCCTACAAAGACAGCCTCCATTGATCGCATACTGTATGACAACCACTGAGTAGGAACCTTCATAAGACTTGACTGTACCTTAGCCTTATCTACAGTAGTCATATTAAATGTTAAGGTCTGTTCTCTAGATGTAATCCAACTTCTTCCTCTATCTGACATAGCTGAGACGTTAGGGTTTGCCTTCTTAAACTCTAAGAAAGCTGTGTTAATTGCTGTAAGACGAGACAACCTTTCACCGGCCTTAAAAGGATAAAGACCAGCCTCCAGCCCCTTACCTGTAGCATCCTTAAGTTCGTTGACTCTAGCTTTCATGGCACTGTACCTTAGGTTCTGCCCTCTCCAACCTGAGAGCAGCCAACCTATTCCTGTACCAGCTTCGATAGCGTCACCATCAACAATATGCCTACCTGAGGTTCTGATGTACTCCATCAATTCTTCAGCAGTTTCTTCAGTTAGATCGTGAGCTTTAGCAAACCTCTTGATACCTTCTTTGTAAGTAGCTGGGTCTTTAACTGCTGACAACAAACCTCTCTGAGTAAAGGTCATAGCTGCACCTTTGAACCCATGTACAGGGGAGATAGCCATAACAGTTGTCGCGTGTAACCCCTGCATAAAGAACTGAGAGACATTCAAAAAACCAAAGGCAGACTGAAAACCAACCTTAAGTAATCCATTAGTTGGATCACCTATGTCAAGTTTTTTACCTTTCATAACTCCAAAGGGTAGCTTGCCATCAAAGACATACTGAGCAGCCCTATCTCCTAGCTTATTCATATGATCAGAGGCTTCGTCTTGCATGTCTAACCTACGAAGAGTAATGTTCCTCATCTCGTTCATACGCCTAGAGAAGTCGTCATCACTTGTTACTTTGGCTATTCTGAAGAGGGTTTCGTAATCATTTTTACTTATAGCACCTGGAGGACCAAACCAGTTTCTACCTTGATCTTGTGCAGCTTTAACCCACCCAACCATAGCGTTTTGAGTATAGGCTCTATTGCTGTAGGCAAACACTGAACTGCCAAACTGAGAAAAGATAGCTGATACTGGGTCTTCGTTGTAAGCCTTGCCACCACCAAAGTCAGGAAGAACTTTGTCATTCCTTCTCATGTCATTTTGAACGTAGTCTTCAGTCTTAACCCCAGCCCAAATATCTGTGTTATCTAAGTCACCTTCAATAATGTCATCATCTCTTAGTTTAGTAGCTAACTCACCTTCAAGTTTATCACCTTTGTTTTTTACCCAACCTGATTCATACGCAAACTGGTCAAAGGCAGCCTTAGTTTGGATACCTGGGTTCCAGTCATTGTTAGCTTTAATGATGTCATCAATGTTAACAGCACCTGAGTCGATGGCTTTCTTAATTGCTGTCAACTGTTTAAACGCGGTTAGAGAATCTGCTTGAGTAAAGGATGACAACAGAGATTTAAGCCTAGTTCCTTTGTCTCCAATAACTAAGAAATAATTAGCAAAAGGATTAACTCTTGTACCACCTGGGTTGTAGCCCATTACATCTGAAGGCTCAATAATACGGGAGCTAATAGGTTGAATAACGTACCTCTCACCTGTTTCAAGTGGTTTGTCTAGTTTCCACACAGGTAAGCCCTCAGGAACTTCATCTAAGATTTCGTCAATAGTACCATATATTCTACCTTCTACGGTCCTAACGACCTCACCTTCTTTTAGGGCTGACACTTCAATTCTCTTAGCCGGTACAAAAATACCTTCACCAACATCAACGGCTCTATTATACCCTTTAGCTATATACCTTTGTGTTTCTTTAGTAGCCTTAAGAATGTAATCAGCTTCTTCTACAGTGGCTAGGGCGTTGTATGCGTCTACTTCTTTTTGAGTTGCCTCAGCTTTAGTTGGGTGAAGTTTTTGATACTCAGCCTTGAACTCAGACTCTGTGTATCTAACCCTTCTACTGGCATCTGGACCATCTCTTAACTGAGTGTAGACAGCCCTAATTGTATACTCAGCTTTAGAGTCAACAGCTTTAATAGCTTTTTCGTAAGGTCTAACAATTTCCTTTACAGCAGCCCTACCACCTTGCCCTAGCTGAGCTAAGACAGTAAGTCTTTCGTTATCCCTTACAGCAGCAGAAGTAGTAATTTCATTATTGAGTAACCTACCTACGGTGTTTCTAACAATCCTACCAACAAGAGACAGATTAGTTGCTTCCCACATCTGGTCAGATACTGCATCAGGAAGGCCAAGTGTGTCGATACGTTCTGAAACTTCAATTAGATAACCCTTAGATGCGTCAGAAGGATCAAACTGTACTACCTTAGCATTAGGGCCAATCTTCTCAGCCATACGGATTACTGACTCAGGTGGCTGGTACTTAGTCTCTACCTTAGCGGCTGCTTCAGTATCCCTAGCCCCTGAGGAAAAAGTTTTACTAACTCCATTTACCTCAATAGTTGTCGTTGAGCGTCTACCACCTACTGTACCAGCTTCTTCAGCAATACCTAGCTTGTTTAGTTCGTCATCAACATCTTTAGCTTCTTGTTTTTTACGCAGACGTATCTTCTTCAGTAAGCTTACCCTTGCTCGTATGGAACCTAAGTCAGTTGTTGACCAAGCGGAGGCTATCTGCGCGCTTTGCGAAAATTTTCCTGCTGCTGCATCTTCAAGGTCTTTTAGCTCGTCATCAATAGCTTTTAATTCTTCAGTAATCTCATCCTTTCGTTTTTTAAGTGGCTTTACCTCTGGTGGTATTGAGCGTCTACCACCTGCTTCACCTACTTCGTCTAGTTGACTAAGCCTAGTTGCTCCAGGTACTCTAACACCGTCTGGTCCTACGGCTCTGCCACCTACTGTACCAGCTTCTTCAGCTAGATCAACATCAACTCTTTTACCGTCTAACCCTGCCCTGTAGGCTACAGGTTCAAAAACAGCACCGCTGTCAGGTTTACCTACTTTAAACTTAGCTACATAAATACCCAAGCCTTCGTCTACTATCTGAGCACCTGAATGGATAACATGGTTAATCTTAGCTGAGTAATCTGCTGCTATATTTTGAGCAACTTCTTTAATTTTTTCTACCGATACAGTCCTACCAAAACCACCTTGTTTCCAAATGTGGTCCATCTCTTGGATTATTGCGTTTTCTCTCATACGCTGGACAAAGGGTACACTACTAGGTCTAACTGGAGTACCTGCTGCGTTTAAGTCTGTGGCTGCGTCACCTACAACCCCTAGCGTTTCAGGGTCAGCACTCTTAGCTAAGGTACCCTCAGCAGCAGCTTGACCTGCGTCATCCCCTGCAACGGCTGTAACTCTGCCAATAGCTGTGGTTGACTTCAGGGAAGACCCAACTTTAGCTGCTAACTTACCTGCCTTTAGAAAAGCGGCTGGACTAGGGATGTCCAAAACAGTAAGGATACGAGTCAACTCCTTACCTGGGTCAAAGCCTAAGTTTGATACTTCCTCTTGAAGAGTCATAGCAGCAAATAGGTTCTTGTCGCTTAGGAAACCTTCTCTACCTACTTCGTCTGCGTAGTCTTGCATCCATACTCTAAAGTCCTTAGGGGAAAGGGCTGTAGCTTTTGATAGGATTTCCATACCCTTTCTTTCAGTTCTCCCTGTAAAGTCTTCGTAAGTACCTATAGGGAGTTGTCTGAAGATATACCTACCTAAGAAGTCAGACCCGTAGGTAAACCAAGACGTACCTTCAGACCTAGTTTCCTCCATTAGGTTTGACGTAATTTCTTGAGCTATCTGATAGTTTGTAATGGTTCTAGCTTCTAGACTACTATAGTCTGGGTTAATCTGAGCTAAGGCTTGCTCAGTTACATACTCAGGGTTTTCACTGAACTCCCTTTGCTTGTTTACTATATCCTGAGATTCCTCAATTAACTGCTCAGCCGACTTGTTATAGAGTTGACCTCTGCTCAGCACCTCAGCAAATGCTTGTTGGTTAACACCTGAGAATTTAGCCTTAGCCTCAAACGTGTTTAAGTCTTCGCCTGTAGTTGTATAGATATCTCTAGACCTATCAGGAGCAGGAGCCTCTGGGTCAGTAGAAGGGTGTAGTTCGTCAATAGCTAGATCAAACTGTTCATCGAAGGTATCAATCTCAGGCATACTTTATTCCTTAAAACTAATTAAGTCGCGTAGAAATAAGAATTACCGACTCTTGGTGCTGGCCGCGGAAGCTGTGCCCTAGAATTACTGACTCTTGGTGGTGGGTTCGGAAGCTGTTCCGGTGCAGCAGTTTGTTGACCGGGCCTTCCCATACTCAAAGATGCACCCTGCATAGCCAAACTACTTACAGCCTGACCTATCCCAGCTAGACCCATAGCATTTGCAGCTTTCTGCTGGAACATACTAATGTTTCTACTCAAGCCTGACATCTCAGTAGAGAACCCAAGACCCGCCCCAAGGTTAGACTGTAGTGCTGATTGACCACCTCTAAACCCTGAAGTCTCTAAGCCACCTAGACCAGCCGAAGAAGCCCTAGCTTGTGACGCAGCAATCTGTTGTTGGCGTACAGCCCTAATTCTTTGTCTTCTAGATTGAAGCTCTTGTTGACGTTGCTGCGCTCTTCTAGCTTTTTTCTGCTGACCTGCTGCTTTTTGCTGCTGTACAACACTAAAGGCTGTGCCTGCTACTGCTAAGCCTACAAGAGCTACTGTTGTTATCGCTGCCATATTAAATCTCCTTAATGTAACTAGTCTCGCTAAGAGAATAACCTAGTCTTTCATAAAGTTTACCTAACCCTTGAATTTTAGTTAAGTCACTCATACCTATTTTAGTAACGCCTTTAGACTTAGCCCAAGTTTCGTAGGCTTTAACTAGTTTAATAGCTCCTCTGCCGTCTCTAGCTGACTTACGAACAAACCAAGCTAACTCAACAGCAAAAGGTTCACTCATCATCCAAGGAGCCATGCACACACCTACGATACCTCCTTGAACCTCTCCGTTAACCTCAAGTACAAGAACAAGATAGTCTTCGTTAGCTATTGCACCTGTCAGTCTTTCTTCAACTACATCTTTCTCGAAGGGCTTGAAGTGATCTGGGCCTTCCTTGGAAAACTCGTAGGCTAACATCAGAAGCTCAAAGATATCTTCATGCGTAGCTTCTCTTACTTTAGAACCTTCTGTTGGTGGCACTTAAAACTCCATATCCAAGTAAGTGAAAGTCTTTACCTTCTTCTGACTCAAACTTAAGACGCATAGATTTACCTCTGCCCCTAATTTTAAGTCTGGTATCTATCACTGTATCAGGATATCCAAAGTCAGTCAAGTTAGTAGGGTCAACAATAGGCATAGGTTTAAGTCTGTACGCTTGCTGTTGCTGTGTACCTGTCTTACTGAAGTCCCAGAAGGAGGAAACTAACAAGGAGCTTTCTCTGATTGGTGTGTACCCTAGTAGTTCGTCACCTGTCCAACCTGTCTCAGTTACTCTGGAGTACACTTGAATGTATGGGGCATTCTTCTGTAGCATAAGGTCACCCATAAACTCAAAACCTGCCTCAGCAAAGGAAGAGTAGTTAGCTGAACCCCAGTCCTTAAAGTCGGTCTTGTAGAAGTAGCTCATAGACACGGTATTGTCTGAGGCATTCCTACATAGAAAGACTAAAGAAGGCTGCCCTGTGTCAACAAAGCCATTGTCAAATACGATTACATCATTAGAACTTGCATCAACTACTGTGTCACCATCTCCGTCAATGACATTGAACGACTGTATGTTAGAGGAGAAACCACTGTAGTAGTCAGCACCTAGAATCTCAGGTGTATTACTTGAAGCATCAGATACAGTCCAAGGGTAGAAAGCCTGTAGAGGAATATCCAAGATTAAGAAGTTATTTAGTTTTGCCTCAATCGTTTCATTTGCATTGGGGTACATCCAAAAAACTCTCTTATTGAGTGGATCAAAAACACCTGTGCATTTGCTTTTCTGAGTGCTGTCGATCTTATCGAAGAACGTCTGGATAGTACTAATGCTGATATTATTCTCAGCAGCTTGGAATGTCTGACCATCAAACCCAAGAGTATGTATACCTTGGTCACTCCACCAAAAGGGAATGCCGTCAGCAGATACAAAGGTTTCTCTATTGAACAAACCTACTGAGGAGATTTTGTTAACTGCAAACCCAGTAGCTCTAAATACATCATCTACACCTTTGACTTGCCACACACCATTTTCAGCAAAGACAAAAATACTGTTGTTAAACTGGTGTAGTTTTCGGATACCATAGGCCTCAGGTATTCTAATAACACCACCATCGTCATCCAACAAATCTGAGAAGTCCTCAGACGTTGGGTCATTCTTCTGGTGACAATCACCTAGGCCTGCTGAGTCTACGGAAACACCTGAAGAAGCTCCTTCAATAATCCTTGAGAAAAGAATTACGTTACTGTCTTCATGGTTGCCTCTGTTAAGTCCTGAGTAAAATACTCTACCTGACATAGCTACAACAGTTGAGAACCTATCTCCAATAACCTCAGTAGCTAGATTACTTGGAAGGCTAATAGTACCAGAAGCCCTAGTTGTGTACGAACCTAAGGTACTTCTATCTCTGTTGAAGAAGTTAACTAGGTTGTGTCCTTGGCCAATGACAGAAGAGCCAGCTTGTATCTTTTCCCACTCAGCTACAGCAAAGTTACCTGAACTATTCTTACCTGCGAACCAAGATAAGTTTAATGCAGGAAATTCATAAGGGGCTGTATTAAAATACGTAGCTAAAGCTGCTGCACCCTTCTCTCCAACCCAACCTGAGTTCCTTGTGTCGTATACTCTTTCTGCTGACACAGTAGCTTCAGATACAGCCTCACTTAATGTAGACCTATCCGATAGTAGCTTAAAGTCTCTGGTTCTAAACGTAATAGGCTCTACACTAAAACTCCAAACAGAAGAGCCACTGGATGTATCAAGCGTAGCAACAATAGCTGTGGTTTCAAGACTAGGGTGAGTTATAATCAGCATACCAGATATGGCTGTAAACTCACATTTGTTATTATTGATAGAACCCTGACCAGTATAACCTAAGCTAGATAAATCTATGTAACTTGTAGAAGAAGTAGTAGATGAATTTAGAGTCCAACTAAAACTCGTAATCTGGTTAGCTGAGTAAGGTACGTTAGTCTTGTCGTACAAATAGAGTTTATCGTTAACCTGTACTACAAGGAGTTCTTTGTCTGGGATACCAGCTACGTTACGCCAAGTACCTACTTTAACTAAGTCTGTGTCAGTTACACTAAACGTAGAGTCTACTGAGCTTTGTTCAAAGTCAAGTCCTTCTCTTCTTTTCCTGCTACCATCTCTTTCGAGTAGACAATTTAGTTCGTCAACTGAAGCATCCGCAGGAAAAGTAAGCTCACCAGCTTCAGTAATTAAACCTTTGATAAATGTGTTAGTTACCTTCTGGTTCAAAGACTGGGGCATTAGTTTTCTTTTCCTTACGTTTGAGTCGGTCTTGTGCAAACTGCTCGCGTTTTATTGTAGGACTAAGAGGTATGTTGTTATCGTAAACCTGAATTGCTTTCTTAGCTGAAGCTACTGAACTGTATTTACCTGATAGTTCGTAGGCTACCCTACCTTTTGGTGAAGCAATCTCAAAGAAGATAAAGCCATCTTTAGACTTACGAATAATCAGTTCTTGTTTCAACTTACTTAGTTTACAGACACAGGTTTGATCGGCTGTGTTTTCTTCGAACTCTACCATTTTATCTTCCGTAGTTGTTTCTTACGTTCTCTTGCTTTGTCCTATAAAGACCTGTGGTTACAAAAGATTTCAATCGTCTGGCTGATTGCTCTACCTTAGGATCAGACCCTGACTTAAACAAAGAGAAGCAAGCAGACTTAGCTTCAGCTAACAGGTAAGGAATTAAGTCCTCATCAATGTCAGGTTCGAATGTGTCTGACAAACTAAAGGTGGGAGTTACAATACCGTAGGCTTGTGTCTTAGTTGTTTGCAGTGTGCTTTCTACTGAGCTTTTGAAGGCATCCATAACGATATGCTCATCATCAAAAGACGTGTATAGGCTTGGCATTCTGTCGTTTAGGATTAACAAATTAGTACTAGCTGAAGCATCGTAGACTGTAGTTACATTTGACGTATCTAGGTTACGGGTAGCAAAACTACCTGGGTCCATATATTTAATTTCTCTGTAATTAGTCTGACTGTTTTCATCTATGTTGTATCTAATCCAGTACAGTTGCCTACCTACATACTTGAAGTGAGTAGGTTTAGTATTATCAGATAGTGCTGTAATTTTGATTAGTCTTCTATGTTCAGGGATTTCCCTAGAAGATACAAAGTTAAAGTAGGTATCTTCGATTACAGATGCAATTTGCTCAGCCTCAATCGAGTCACTGATGCTATTGACTGGCTCTGAGTCCATGTCACTTAAGATACTTTGGACTAGCTCAAGGAGAGTTTTCTTCATTATGAGGTAACTCTTTCAAGGAGGATTGCAACATCTAAATCTACATGAGAACTAGGTCCACCGTCACCTTCAATTTCAATTGCTGTGTTAACCGCAAAGGTGTTATTAGACGCAGGAGTTAACGTATCAATATCACCTGGGGCAGACCCTGACTGAGTTACTGTAATAGTACCCATAGAGCTTCCTGCTGCATTCTTAACTGTAAGCACTAAGTCACTTCCTGAGATGGCTGCGCTTAGTGCTGTAGTAATTTGTACTACGTTACAGGCTACAGGAATAGGAATGTACCTATCGAATGTGCCTGAGATGTCAGTTAGCTTTTTGCTAAGGAGTAAAGTCTGTCCTTTCCAAGCGCCTGAACCGGAGCCATTAGCTACATATACGTCTTCAGAGTTTGCTGTAGCTACCCCTTTAGGTTCGTGTAGGTCAGCCCCTGTTAGACTAGAGTGAGTTACATTAGCCATTTAATGCTCCAAAGTTAAGGTAGAGGAGGAACCCCAAGTATGTCCTGAGGCTCCTCCTCTTAGTTTTTAGACTTCGATATATTCGATCACCAGCTTAGCAGCACCAGCCGTGAAGGCAGCAGTACCGTAGACAAGCGAGAGATACGAATTAGCTGCACCAACCGTAGCCGTGCCACCAACAAGAGCGCCGTTACATACGACAGCTTTGTTAGCAGCCAAGTCAGCAACAGCAACAGCCGCGTCAATACCATCTGCGTCAATGATAGTGCCGTCAGCTTGCTGAAGACCAACGCCCAGAGTAGCGGAACCACCTGAGGTAAACGCAGTGGTGACAACCAGAGAGGCTTTCGTGATGTAAGAACCAGCAGGAATGAACACATCATTCGGCTGTGGATTAACATCAGAAGTGCCTAGCAAAGTTGCGTCTTTAATCTCAAAGACAAGGGTTTTAATACCGTTACTAGCAGTGACACCGTTATCTCGAACAGCGCCTTGAGCTTCATCAGTAACAATAAATAGACCGTCTGCATTAGTGTAAGACATATTTTAAGTCTCCTTTCTTATACCACAGAAGGCTTAGAGGCAACACGAACGATGTTCTCAGGTCGGTACAGTTTAACACCGTAACGAGCCGTCGTAACATATTCGTGACGCTGCAAGTCCTTGTTGTACTCATAGTCAACCTCTGGCATCTGACGCCACGCACCAACGAAGGGAGTGACAGTCGGAGCAGCGGAGAAGAACAAGTTTGCCTTACCGTTGTCAGAAGAGTAGTTAACATTAGCGTCGTCACGATCTGGCAAAGCACTGTCAGTAACGTCTGCAAGGTAGTTAGAGCAGTATACGTCAAAGCCATAGATGTTCTTAACGAACGTCATTCCCGTAGCAATACCATCTGCAACGATACCTTCATAACGTGGGTTGTTGCTGACGTTAACGAGGTTGGAGAGCGTATTGATCGTATACTCGACAGACGGATCAACAATAGCAACCAAAGCCTGATCGGGTACGTTAGCTCTTTTCAAAGCAAACCTAGCACGAGCAAAGTCTTCAATTGAGATCGTACCAGCAACAGCGGACCAACGGTGTTCTACACCATCAAGTGCTTCGTTACTGTTAGCTGAAACACCTGACTCAGCAGAAGCCAAAGTCGTCGTTTCGAAGTGAGCCATAATAGCTCTTTCCTGTTCAGGTACGAAACGTGAGATAAGCTGTTCACTGTAGAAGGTGTCTTGCTCTGCTTTCTTAGTGACATAAGTAGCAGATGACAGGTACTTGTCTACGCTGAAAGTAAACTGCCCCGTGTCCATTGGACGGTAGGGAACCTGCGTATCTTCTGCGTAGTCATCAACCTGAGCCTGACCGATAGATGGAATGTAGAACGTATCGCCATCAGGGAAACCCTCAAGCATACGCACATACTTTTGTGCCATCATTTCGTCTCTTAGAATTTCCTTAAGCTCGCCGGACCAAACTTCACCGCGAGTAAGGAGGTTAGTATTACCAGTGGTCATTACCATGATATTTTCTCCTAATTTCTAGTCTTGTTTTACAAAGGGTGAATTACAAACCAAATCTACTACCTAATCTTTGCCTATCGTCTAGGAGACTTTGTTGTGTCTTTGGACTGTAATAAAGATTTTTGTTAGTCCGTCTCAGGTTCTGGTAGTATTCCCAGTTTCTTTCCTGATTACCGGACTGCATGTTAACGCCTTCAGTTCTAATTGTGCCTGTGACCATAGGTTGGGTGTTCCTACGTTGCTCACCAATAAGCGTAAAGAAAGCTGTAGGGGATTCTGATGCAATATCTTGAAGACGGTTGACCGACATTCCCAATGCCGATGCCTTCTTTTCGATTTCAATTTTAGCTTCAGTTCCGTACATCTGTTCTAGCTGCTCATTAACAGAATTAAGGTTTTGTTTAACTACATTCTGTTGGTCACGTTCTGTTAGCGTTTGCTCAACAAGGCTTTTAAGTGTACTCTCACTTTGGTCTGGCGGGGTGTTGCCTGCTTCAGTGCCACTAGTATTATTATTGTTGGACTGTACTTCAGTATTTACGTTAGTGGTATCCGTAGCCCTATTCTGAAGTTGTTCAAGCAATGACTTGGCGTAGTCCTGTTTACCTAAGTCTTCTTTAAGTTCCTTAAGTTGGCCCTCAAGATTACTAATGTAGGTATCAGCTTCCAGTTTACCTTTAGCTAGTACCTCAGGGTCACTCCATTGCTCTCCCTTAGTCTCGACGAGTTTGCCTAAAAATGAATCCTGTGGTTGGGCTTCAGTTTGAAAAGCTGACTCTGTGTTCTGACTGCCATCTGTGGTTTGACTGGAGTCAGTATCAAAAACGGACATTGTTAATCCTTTTTGTTTAGATCAATTAGTTCAAGAATATCTTCAAGTACTCGGTTATACTCGTTGACGGCGATTTGACGAAACTCCCAATTAGGGGTCTCGTAGTCCCTAACACCCTCTTTCTTTTTGTAGTGAGTGTTAAGAATTTCAGTTAGAGAATCAAATGCGTTCCTGTAATTAAGAACTTCAATTCGTCTCTTATCTTTGTTTTCAGATTTAGTTCCTCTGAACCAAACTTGTTTCATTAAATACCCATCTCTTCTTGTGTCATTAAGTTCTCTTGATTAACCGCCTCAGCATTCTGCATCTGGGTTTGAGTCTCAAGTTGTTCAGCGACAGAGATGTTTTCACCAAAGAGAGACGCCTCACCAAGCTCCTCAGAGATGATCTTAGCGAACTCCTTACCTGAGAGATGAGCAGAAACGGTGGGGTCAGCAGCTTTGATTTGAAATAGTTGAGTAAGGTTTTGAACACGTCTAGCCCTTTCGGCAAAGTGTCTAGCGCCAACAGGTACGATCTTACCTGAAGCAATAATGTCATCTTTTGTAATGTCCCTAAAGAAAGCAACACCTGTAGCATCATCAATAACTTTAATAGTGTCACTGAAGTTCATGTATCGTCTTGCTGTCTCAAGCATGGAGTTTAGGATTGGTTCTAAGAATACTCTTTCGAAGTGAGCTGTCTTGTGTTCGAAGATACGAGACGCAGCATTTTGTAGAGACTGAACTTCGAAGGCTGTCTTTTCACCTGGGGTTCTGATACCCATAGCTTGTCTAGGTGCGCCAGCCATTTCCTCCATCTTGTTCTCTAGGGTCTGAATCTGGAGGTCAGCGTTAAGTGCTGTAGCGTCAGGTACTAGATAGCCTACGTCACCTTCTTCACCTAGATAGATTCTAGTCCCAGGTTCAAAGTCAAAGTCTTCTACGTCACCTCTAATCTTCATAATAGGGTAAGCGATCTGATCGAATACGTCAGCTTTGAGGTTCTCTAGGTGGTCAATCCTGAACTGCATACCAACTAGGTTATCTAGTGGCCCCATAGCGTAGAGGTTGTCAGGTCTAGGTCTCCATCCTGCGTGGAAGACAGGGGCATGTCCAAGCCAAGATGGGTTCTCTTCGTTAGTCAGAATGTATGCTCTATCAACTACTGTAATGATACGGTCTACTTGGAGTTCGTCATTCTGGTAGTCAAAGATATCACCGTAGAAAGTTAGGATTTCTACATAGTCAGATTCGTAGTAGTGCTGAATAGATGAGAAACCATCAGCAACGTAGCCTTCTGATTTGTTGAAGGTAGCGTCTGAACCTCTTACCGCTGCTCTAGCATAAAGCATTTTATCTAGGATAGGCTGCATACTTTCCTTAGATGGGTCATCCTTAATCATTCTTTTGATTTCACCCAAGGTTTTAATTGACTTAATAATCTTAGGTGCTTTAAGGAAATCAGATGCTGCTGGATTAAAGCAAATGTCGTAAGGTGAAATACGAACTACCTTAGGACCAACGTACTGAGAAATGTAATCTCCGTCTTCTTTAATCTTGTATCTGTCTTCCCACTGTACTGTAGCGAAGCAATTACCGTATTGAATGTAGTCATAGATAAGATCAGAAGCTGCGTTGACAAAATCAGATTGTCTAACTTTGTTTTCCATGTACGCTTGGATGGTGTCTCTTTTAGCTTTTACGTTTGAATCAACGGACGAAGCCTCAAACCTCATCCACTTTTGCTGAGGAAACAAAGAAGCAAAGTAGTTAGCATGAAGGTTATCCATAAGCTGCGTGAGCTTAGGGGTCGTAGTAGTGTTAGACCAAGGGAGCATAGCATTGCCTGTGGTCTTAGTGTCAGTTGCGTAGAGGTAGTTACGCAGTTCTTTCCACTCTTGGATTTTTGTATTACGAAGGGTGTCCCACTCACGCCACCTGTTAGCAATCTCAACTGCTAAGACCTCCGGTTCAACAATGTTTTCAATGTCTAAAGTCTCACCAGCCATTAGGCAGCACCTCTAAATCTGTTATTAGCCCAAACAATGTTGCTTCTGTTTTTTCTGTTTAAGCTAGTCGATGGTTTAATAGCCATATCAATACATGAAGCTAATGCGTCGATTACGTCATCGTGTGGTGGGTTCCTACTAGATAGCTCTTCTTCTAGTACTTGGATGTTACCACCTTTGTAATGCCAAATTTGTAAGTTGTCGTATCTAGGTTCAAGGGTAGATGCTATACGTTCTTGCTTACTGCCGTGAGACTTGCCAGGTCTGAACTCATCAATGCTGAGGGACAGACCGTGGTCTTTAATCATTTCTTTTAGTTGTTTTACGATAGCTGACTGAGCTACTGTAACTTCGGCTCTGATCTTACGGAAAGACCACTTAGCATGTAGGTTAAGTATGTGTTCGAAGTAGTCTGAAATTCTCTCAGTTCTGAACCTATCTATGTCAATAACGTAGCAGTTATTCTCTCCGTCTACACCTACAACTACAATAGCTGTGTAGTCAGCCTTACGATTTAAACTAAATGCAAAGTCAACTGCTGCAAATACATTGATTCTACGGTCTCTATAATACCAGTAACCGTTGTCTCTTGTCAAGAACTTTCTTTCGAAGTACTGAAACTTTTCTCTTCTGACTGGTACATTGTCAGGGTCAGTAGGATCATTGTAGTACTGAGCTTTGAATTGGCTCTTGTCTAGGTACTGACCTCTTTTCTTAGCTAAGACTTGACGATCAAAACCAAACCACTTTCCATCTCTACGCTTTTGCTTAGGCCAAAGGAACTCACCATTACCTTCGCCACTATCTTCGACTGCTCTCTCGTATACTTCGTAGATTGGAATAGAACCGTCTATGTCTCCGTTGTCGTCGTAAGTGTCCTCTTGCATTTGCATTAAGTCGTTATACAAATCCTTGGGGTGATACCTAGTACCTACAACCCATTCCCTTGAGTTAGCTCCTTCGATGGATGACAACAAAGAGTATTGACTTTTAACTCTGTCTCTGCCTTCGTTTGTGTAGGCATTTTCGTATACTACTGCATCATCAAGCACTGCGATATCACAATGCAAACCTGTTAAACTTGTAGTTAGGCCACCGGTAAAGACGGAAGGATCACGGATGTTCTCTTCTTTTCTTAGTGGATGGTCTAGGCAAATCTCAGATGTTGTCCAACGGGTGCGCTTACCTTCTTCTTTGTGGACATGTTCAGGCCAGTATCTCTGATAGGTATCAGATGTAAGGATACCTTTGATGAACGACAACTGTTTCTCAGCTAGGTTTGCTGTAGCTGAAATGTATAGAATCCTAAGTGTTGGGTCTTTAGTTAGTTCCCAGGCTGCTCTAAATGCAACTAACCTAGACTTACCGTGGTCACGAGGAAAGAGTAAAAGCTGGTGTGACTTACTGTCTTGCCTAGTCCACCAGTTAATTACATCTTCATGACAAAGACCTAGCATTTGCTCAGGCGCAACTAACTTAATAAATACTGAAAGGTCAGCTTCAGCCGCTAGTCTTACGTCGTCTAATGATGGTTTTTTAGGTTGCATAGTACTCTTTAAACTGGTTGTTTCTTAGTTTCAAAGAAAGAATATGTATTGCAGTCAGCAAACCAAGAGATTATTTCTTTTGACTCAAGTCTGTAGTTCATAATCTGGTGGACTACTTCGTATGGTGGACACTCAGTAACCTCTGTTGCATCTGTTTTGTACGAACCATCAGGTAGTGTAACAACCACCAAGAACAACATCTTTGATATTAGACCTAATTCCACCTGTGTAACCCCTTGTTTTAACTCTTAATTTCAGGATGCCTGCCATTGTGCATGTGCGATAGTTTGTCTACATGAGACTTAAGGCCAGCTATGTCAGCTTGTATTGTAGCCATTTCTCTGTGTCGACGCTCCATTGTGGATGGGTCCATCATACTTGAAATAATAGATAGTCTTTGATGCTGGGTTTCTACCTTAGTCTCCATAGTGTCTAAGCGTTTGTCTAGGCTTCTGAGTCGTTTCTCTAAGTCAATTAGTGTCTCTAGTATAGCTTTAATCTGCATCTTACCTACGGCTGCTGCACCCGCTACACTAAAGAGTATGCCGCCCAAGGTTACAATTAGCCGTACATCAATCGCACCTTCCATAGATAAACATCCTTTGTATTGAGGTTAGCCACCCCCTGCTGCAATAGCGTCAGTAAACGGCGTCATGTCTTCAGTAGTCCAAAAGTCCCAATCAATTACGATCTTGAGGTGTCCTACGTTCCTATCTAAGACTGTTTCGTCGTCTGCGTAATTATCAGGAGACGCAATGGCGGAGTTGATTAGATTTACTGAGTCCATTGCTGCGGAGTAATGTTGAGCAATTTGTTCAGGTGTTAGTTCTTCTGGCATATTAAGTTACCTTTGGTGTTGAAGTTTTAAAAGTTAACCACTTTAAACCACTGTCAGACCAGCAGGTTGTACCGCTGCAAGTTCCTCTGGTGTTGTAGCTGCGT